>Ga0207419_1000479_pt1 | contig 34977 bp, 34 predicted proteins | sample ElkSloMetagenome_4_FD_184723 | JGI IMG/M metagenome (GOLD analysis project Ga0207419, IMG submission 184723) | Hot spring microbial communities from Elkhorn Slough, Monterey Bay, USA - MD2A (version 2) | ecosystem: Environmental > Aquatic > Marine > Intertidal zone > Estuary: Microbial mat ...
TGGGCGTATGATGATAATCCCAGCCCACCTATGCCAACTAGTGCCGATGCTGCTGCGGTTTGTTGTATAAACTGTCGTCTCTTCATTATTATTTTAATTGTATAAAGCGGTCGTCGATAATTGGATTTAAGGTGTCGATCTTTGTAAAATAATCAATCAGGACATTCCTAACCTTATAATCAAGTGGGTAGAGACTGTCATTTGGTTTAAAAAAATCCATTCTATTTCCGCCGTTGTATAAATAATCGTTAGTGGCTACGTTGTAACTCTTAGAGAAATCAACTGGTTGTCCTTTTACCATGGCCGATTTTAAATTACCGTTTTCATCTAAGACTATGTTAAGTTGGGATAAAGGATGTGCGCGTTTACCTTCTGCCAAAAATTCAATGAGTTCCTTTACCTTTGAGCCTTTCATTTTTACTACAACCACAGCGTTTTCAAATGGCATGATTTCAAAAGCAGTTCGCGTCGTAATGGTCCCTTTTGAAATGATGGAGCGAATACCGCCATGGTTAAGCAGTACAAAATCAATGTTTTCGCCGGTTCGTTGTTTAAATACAGGATTAGATTGTAAAAAAACGGCATCGGCCATCATATTGCCTATGGCAGTGTTCAACTCGCCATTAGATTTTGAATAGGTATTTACCGAATAGGCCAATACACTATCAAGATTTTTGTTGATATTCTCACGATATGGGGTTATATAATCTTCAATCGATTGATCTAAGGGAATGGAATCTGAAATGTTAATTTTCTCACTTTCAATCTTTTCCAGATAAATCTTATCTTGACAACCAATAAAGAAGATTGAAATAAAAATCAATAACATAATTTTATTCATATCGTATAACTAGTTTGTATAATTATAGCCTCTTGAACTGAGATTTTATTACATTTGTTCAAACGCCAAAATTAAATGTTTTTAAAGCGATTTAAAGATAAATCGAACCAAAAATACGTCAATAAACTGTTAAGAGAACGTGAGGTTTTCATTAAGGACGGGGAAATAAAAACAGTTGGTGTGTTATTGAACGCATATGAGTTTGCTGAGGTTGAGGTGTTTCATGATTTTTTGAGGGGATTGGATATACAGCAGGCTAGAACCAGGATAGTGTCCTTTGTTTCAGACGCAAAAGCCTCTAAAGAACTTTGGGGTGCTTATTTTAACCCCGATCATATTGGTTGGAACGGTAAAATTAGCCATCCTGATCTACAGATTTTTGTTGATACGGATTATGATTTACTCTTATGCTTTTATAAGGAATCCCACTTAGAGCTAGATTTGATTGCGGCAGAATCCAAGGCTAATTTAAAAGTGGGCATCTCTCGCGATAAATCTGAATTTTTTGATTTGATTATAGATGTCCCGACCCACGATTTCAAAACCTTTGGCAGCGAATTGACTAAATACTTAAATGTCTTAAATAAATTGTAATGAACAAGTTTAAAGGTACCGGTGTTGCCATTATCACGCCATATAACAACGATCAAACTGTTGACCATGAGTCGCTAGGCAACCTCGTTAACCATAACATTGAAAACGGTACGAATTATATCGTAATAAGCGGCACAACGGGTGAAAGTGCTACCATAACCAATGAAGAGAAAGCTGCAATTACAAAAACAATCATAAAAGTCAATAATAATCGCGTTCCTCTGGTTTTGGGCATTGGAGGTAACAATACCGCAGCTGTAATTAATGAAGTAAGTACTACGGATTTATCCCAGATTGATGCTATTCTTTCGGTAAGCCCTTATTATAGCAAACCCACGCAAGAGGGAATATATCAACATTTTAAGGCTATTGCCGAAGTGTGCCCAGTTGATATCATTATGTACAATGTGCCGGGGCGGACCTCCTCAAATATGACCCCGGAGACGACATTGCGCCTAGCCATGGATTTTGATAACATTATCGCCGTGAAGGAAGCCGGCAACAACGTGCATCAATATTTAAGGCTCTTACGGGATAAACCAGAGGACTTTTTAGTTATTTCTGGTGACGATGACTTAGTTCTAGGCGTTGTGCTGGCGGGTGGTGCGGGCGTAATTTCGGTAATTGGCCAGGCCTTGCCCAGTAAATTTTCTAATATGATCCAATTGGGATTGGACGGCAAGGCCAAGCAGGCTTACGACCTTCATTTTGAGCTTATGGAAATTACCTCGCTTATCTTTTCTGAAAATAATCCAGCTGGCGTAAAGGCCGTACTTGAGGCGCTCGGTTTGTCAAATTCAGTAGTAAGATTGCCTTTAGTTGAAGCTACCGACGGTTTAAAAAAAGAAATTAGGAGCGCACTTAGGAAATTGGGCTTTCAACTTCGGGGTTAATAATAACCTAAATATATTGATACCATTTGTGTAATCCTTTATTTTGCTTAGCAATTATTGTTTTCAAAATAAGTTATTTATCCTTACTTTTGCCACCTGAATTTCGGGACGGCTTTTTTAAATTATGAAGAAACTCTTTTACATTGTAATAATTGCCTTAACATTAAGTACCTCTTGTAGCGAGTATCAAAAGGCCTTAAAATCTGAAGATGTTGCAGCCAAATTTAAGCTAGGTACCGAGCTCTACGATGCTGGTAAATATGCCAAGGCGAATCGCTTATTTGAGCAGATTGTACCCAAATATAGGGGTAAGCCGCAGGCGGAAAAGTTGATGTTTATGCACTCCAATGCGTTTTACAAAACCAAGGATTATTACATTGCCGGGTATCAGTTTGAGAATTTCCAACGTAGTTATCCCCAAAGTGAAAAAGCCGAGGAGGCTACATTTTTAGGGGCTAAGAGCTACTACCAATTATCACCGGTATATTCTAAAGAGCAGGGCGAAACCATAGAGGCACTGGAGAAACTGCAGTTGTTTGTTAATAAGTATCCAAACTCCCAATACCTTCCAGAAGCTAACGCCCTTATAAAGGAGCTTGATTACAAGTTAGAGAAAAAAGCCTTTGAAATAGCAAAACAATATAACCAGATTGCTTACTTTGAATCGTCAGATTATGAAGCAGCCATCAAGGCATTCGATAATTTTTTAATCGAGTATCCTGGAACGAGTTTCAGGGAGGCAGCAATGTTTTACCGTTTGGATTCTGCGTACAGATTGGGTATTAATAGCGTAAAGAGGAAAAAGGAAGAACGTTTGGAGGTTGCAAAAGGGTATTACGACACCTTTAAAAGATTTTATCCCAATTCAGAGTACATCGCAGCGGCTAATAAAATGAATACGGAAATGACCGCCGCCCTACAAGAGTTGAATACCGACACAAAATTGAATACTAAGACTTAATTAACATACTAATGGTAGATTTAAAAAAAACTGAGGCTTCTATGAGCACGAAAACCTACGACAGAAATGTTGTGGATGCTCCAACCGATAATATCTACGAGGCCATCTCGGTAATTGCAAAACGTGCTGAGCAGATAAATACAGATATTCGACGGGAATTAGTGGATAAACTAGAAGAGTTCGCCACTTATAACGATAGTCTTGAGGAAATTTTCGAGAATAAGGAACAAATAGAGGTTTCAAAATTCTACGAAAAATTACCAAAACCACATGCGCTCGCTATCCAAGAGTGGTTGGACGATAAAATTTATTACAGAAATACTGACGACGACGTTCAGGAATAAAGAATTCGTATGTCCATACTAAGCGGAAAAAATATACTTCTTGGCATTACTGCCGGTATAGCCGCTTATAAAACTGCGAGTTTAACCAGACTTTTTATCAAGGCGGGTGCCAACGTAAAAATCGTTATGACACCTGCCTCTAAGGATTTTATAACACCCTTAACCCTTTCTACTTTATCAAAAAATTCCGTAGTTAGCTCCTTCGTTGAAGAAGGTGATGAGAATGCGGTTTGGAACAATCATGTTGAATTGGGGCTTTGGGCAGATGTATTATTGATTGCCCCAGCAACCGCCAATACCCTGTCAAAAATGGTAAATGGCGCTTCAGACAATCTATTACTAGCAACTTATCTCTCGGCCAAGTGCCCCGTGTATTTCGCTCCCGCTATGGATTTGGATATGTACGCCCATCAATCCACGAAAAATTCACTAGCGGCACTTCAAGACTTTGGAAACATTATGATACCGGCCACCAGTGGTGAACTGGCAAGCGGACTCGTAGGTGAAGGCAGAATGGCCGAACCTGAAGCCATTGTAGCATTTATTGAAAATGATATGTTAGGGAAACTGCCCCTAAAAGGAAAAAAGGCCCTAATAACAGCAGGGCCAACTTACGAGGCCATCGATCCGGTTCGGTTTATTGGAAATTACTCTAGCGGAAAAATGGGATACGAAATTGCCAAAGCCGCCGCTAACCTGGGCGCTGAAGTCATTTTGGTTTCTGGGCCTACTGCCGAAACTGTGAGTCATTCCTTAATTGAGCTAAGGCGGGTTACTTCTGCCGAAGACATGTATCGTGAATCACATAACCATTTCAACAGTTGTGATATAGCTATTTTATCGGCCGCAGTTGCCGACTATAGACCGAAAAATGTTTCAAATAAGAAAATAAAAAAAAGCTCTTCAACGTTAACTTTAGAGTTGGAGAAAACCCGGGATATTTTGAAATCGCTTGGAGACCTCAAAACCAGCCAGTTTTTGGTGGGTTTTGCTTTAGAAACCAATGACGAAATTGAGAATGCAACCAATAAACTACATTCCAAAAATTTAGATATGATTGTTTTGAACTCCTTAAACGATTTTGGTGCTGGCTTTGGTGGTTCAACAAATAAAGTTACATTTATAACAAAGGAGCAAGAACGATTGGAATTTCCGTTGAAATTAAAATCGGACGTTTCAAAAGACTTAATGCAGTTTATTATAAAACAGATAGATGCGTAAGATTATATTAATTTTTACAGCTATATTTCCACTAATAGGTGCAGCTCAGGAGCTCAACTGCAATGTGGTGGTCAATGCCCAACAAACCGGTAATGAGAACGTACAGGTCTTTAAAACCCTTGAGCGTCAATTAACGGAATTTGTAAATAATACCGAATGGACCGATAAGGGCTACGAGCCCCACGAGCGCATTGATTGTAGTATGTTTATTACCATAAACAGTTATGATCAGGATGCGTTTCAGGGCAATATTCAAGTGCAGGCCTCACGACCTGTTTTTGGCTCGACATATATGACACCTATCTATAATTTTAATGATCAGGATTTTAATTTCAGGTATTTGGAATTTCAAAATATGGTCTATAATCCCAATCAATTTGAGTCTAATTTGATTTCGGTAATTACATTCCACATTTATATGATTTTGGGTATGGATGCAGATTCCTTTACCCCCAACGGCGGAGACGAATACTTTAAACAGGCGCAAAATATCCTTAATTATTCGCAACAGCAAAATTCTACAGGTTGGAAATTGGAAGATGGCCAGCAGACGCGTTTCTTCTTAATTGATAATTTAATGGTGCCAACGTTTAAGGAGTTTAGAACTGTAATGTACGATTACCATAGATTGGGACTCGATGTGATGCACAACAATACCAAAGAGGCTAAGGAGCAGATTGTAAAGAGTATTCAGGATTTGAAAAAGATGAATAGCCGCAGACCCAATTCCTTTATTCTTAGAGTGTTTTTTGACGCTAAAGCAGACGAGATTGCCGATATATTTAGCGACGGTCCAACGGTAAATACCGCAGAGTTGAAAGAAACCCTAAACCGGATTGCGCCCACAAGGAGTTCCCAATGGCGAAATATTACCTTTTAGAGTAATTGAATAGCGCTAACTCATTTGCGTTCTAAAACAACATATCCTCTAGGTAATAGGTATTGATGAGTAGCCAAATAATTTAAGTAGATGCACCTCGTGAAAACTATTAAATAGACCCATGTATATTATTGAGAACTTAAATTAATTAACCTGTATCCCATACACTTAACAGATAAAACGTGCTGACTCAACTCTCCATAAAAAACTATGCGTTAATTGATGATCTTTCGGTTACGTTCACCAATGGTCTGAGTATCATCACCGGTGAAACTGGAGCCGGGAAATCTATATTATTAGGTGGCCTCTCCCTCATTTTGGGAAAACGGGCCGATTTAAGTAGCGTAAAAAATAGCAGTAAGAAATGTATTGTTGAGGCCACATTTGATGTTACCAAATACAACCTTAAGCCTTTATACAAAACAGAAGATTTAGACTATGAGCCTTTGACCATTATAAGGCGCGAGATTTTACCATCTGGTAAATCCAGGGCTTTCGTTAATGACTCTCCCGTTAATCTTAATAGTCTTCAACTGCTTGGAGCTCGCTTGTTGGATATCCATTCCCAGCATCAAACCTTAGAACTTACGAACAATGATTTTCAATTTCAGGTTATCGACGCGTTGGCAAAAAACGATCTTATCCTCGATAAGTATCAAAAAGAGCTAAAGACTTATAATAGTTCAAGGCAGCATATATCGGACTTAGAGCAACAAAAGGCCGAGGCGATAAAAGAGTTGGATTACAATAATTTTTTATTTAATGAACTTGAAGGAGCAAATTTGGTTTCAGGAGAGCTTCAGCAGCTTGAAGACGACTATGAGGCCCTAAATAATGTCGAGGAAATTAAGGAGAAATTAAGTGCTTCAAATGAACTGTTGAGTAATGAAGAGGTTGGAGCCATCCATAATCTAACCGAGATAAAGACCCAGCTTTCTAAAATTTCTGGCTACAGCAATACATACGAAGAGATTTATAGCCGGATAGATAGTAGCCTTATTGAGATAGACGATATTTTAAATGAAATAGAAAGGTTGCAAGAGCATTTGGAACCCAATCCCGAAAGACTTAGTCAGGTAAATTCAAAATTGCAATTATTGAATAATTTATTTCAAAAGCATAACGTTTTGGATATTGACGAACTGATTAAAATCAAACAAGATTTAAGTTCAAAAATAGAGATCACCGAGAATCTAGATGAAAACATTGCTTCCAAGAGGTTGGAGTTGGAAACATCAAAAACGCAACTTGATAAGCTCGCAAATCAACTCCATAACAATAGAATTAAAGTAGTACCTAGTCTCAAACAGCAATTAGAGAGCGTTTTAGAGCTCTTGGGGATGCCAAATGCAAGATTTGAAATAAAGCTTAAAATGGCTGAGGCTTATTTGGTTAATGGGAAGGATGAGTTGGAATTTCTATTTTCTGCAAACAAAGGCGGCCAATATAATGCGTTAAAAAAAGCGGCCTCTGGCGGCGAGTTATCAAGAATAATGCTTGCCATAAAATCTGTTTTAACAAAATATACCCAATTACCAACAATTATGTTCGATGAAATTGATACTGGGGTATCTGGAGAGATTTCAAATAAAATGGCAGCCATTATGCAGGATATGAGCAAGAATATGCAGGTGTTTTCAATTACCCACTTACCTCAAATCGCTGCCAAGGGCGATGCCCATTTTAAAGTGTATAAGCAGGAAGTTGATGGCGTTACCCAAAGCCAGATCAAGCAACTTTCCCATAAAGACCGTATAGTTGAGATTGCCCAGATGTTAGGTGGTAATGCTATAAAATCGTCTGCTGTTGCACATGCTAAAGAGTTGCTCAATTAAATGTAATTAACTTCAAAGTTTTCTTAAATTTGATAGCTTATCAAACACATTAATCCAAACTGTCTAATAACGTAGATAATATTTAGTCGAACACTAAAATACTAACCATAACGATGTACAATTTACTTAAAGGAAAAAAAGGAATCATATTTGGAGCTTTAGATGAAAACTCCATTGCTTGGAAAACAGCTGAACGCGTTCACGAAGAGGGTGGGACCTTTGTTTTGACCAACGCGCCAATTGCCATGCGCATGGGCCAAATCAAGGAACTGGCTGAACAAACCGGTGCCAAAATCATTCCGGCAGATGCAACGTCTATCGAAGACTTGGAGAATCTGGTAACCAAATCCGTAGAGATTCTTGGGGGTAAATTGGATTTTGTGCTACATTCAATCGGCATGTCTGTTAACGTGCGTAAAGGTAGGCCTTACACAGACCAGAAATACGATTGGACCCAAAAGGGTACCGACGTATCTGCAATGTCCTTTCATAAAACCATGCAAACCTTATATAAGGCCGATGCCATGAACGAGTGGGGGAGCATTGTTGCCTTGACCTATATGGCCGCCCAACGCGTTTTCCCAGACTATAATGATATGGCAGATAATAAGGCATATTTAGAGAGCATAGCAAGAAGTTTTGGATACTTTTTTGGCCGTGATAAAAACGTGAGGGTTAATACGATATCGCAGTCACCAACTCCTACAACTGCAGGGCAGGGCGTGAAAGGTTTTGATGGATTTATCTCCTATGCTGAAAAAATGTCACCACTGGGCAATGCAACTGCATTAGACTGTGCAAATTATACCATTACCTTATTTAGCGATTTGACCAAAAGGGTTACGCTACAAAACCTATATAATGATGGCGGATTTAGCAATATGGGTGTGAGTGACGCAGTTATGGAGGCATTTACAGAAAAGTAGGGTCTAAAAGTTGTCATTCTCATTGAGCAGTTGCTTAATAGTAATCCACTAACTAAGATATTGGTGCTGTTGCCTAGATGTCAATAAAAGAATGATCAGATTTAAATGGTAAGTCAAGAAATAAAAATATGTCTTCAAATCCACCTTCAGCGGATGTATTATTTTTTTTTGTAATGGGAACGTACTTTTTATAAGTAACTACTGTGGTGGTTTTTGCTACCGAGCACAAAAGGTTTAAAGTGATTAAGGAGTAACTAATAGCTAACTTAAATAATTTAAAGTCTCGCGAAAGCGAGACTTTTTTTATTATATGAGTGAAATCCTCTCTATTTTTACCACATGGAGCCATTTAGTTTTTCCTTTATAATTCCAGTTTACAATAGACCAGATGAAATTGAGGAACTTTTAGGTAGTTTTGAAAAGCTAAAAGGTACTTCTACATTTGAAGTGTTGGTAGTTGAGGACGGCTCAAACCAAAGGTCGGATGGGATTGTTGCGCAATATAGGGACAGACTTAATATATCTTATTACTTCAAGAAAAATACGGGACCAGGGGACTCAAGGAATTTTGGAATGCAGAAAGCCTCAGGCAACTATTTTATCATTCTAGATTCAGATTGTCTCCTGCCACAGGATTATTTGCTTCAAGTAAAATCATATCTTCAAGAAGAATTTGTAGATTGCTACGGTGGCCCTGATGCGTCACATCCTACATTTTCCAATATACAAAAGGCCATAGATTTTTCTATGACCTCATTAATATCCACCGGAGGGATAAGGGGTGGCAAGATGGCAAATAAGGATTTTCAACCTAGAAGTTTTAATATGGGCATTTCTGAGCAGGCATTTTTAGCCTCCGGAGGTTTCGGTGATATACACCCTGGAGAAGACCCTGATTTAGCCATAAGATTAAAAAAATTGGGTTTTAAAATCGCCTTATTTCCAAAGGCATTTGTCTATCATAAAAGGAGGGTGTCTTTAATTAAATTTTATAGGCAAGTGAATAAGTTCGGTATGGCCAGACCAATTTTGAATAGTTGGCACCCAAAGACCAAGAAACTGGTATTTTGGTTTCCAAGCCTATTTATGGTAGGCCTACTATGTTCAACATTGTTAATGGTAGCAAATATTTACCTGCCTATAGCCATATATGCTGGATATTTTGCTATAGCATTTGTTGTAGCTTTATTTCAGCATAAGACTATTAATATTGCGCTGCTTTCAATTATAGCTATATTTATACAGTTTTTTGGTTATGGCTCGGGTTTTTTAAAATCTTTTTTTTGCACTGAAATTTTGAAAAAAAACCCAAGGTTAATTTTTCCGAATTTGTTTTTTGTAAAACGAAACAGTTAAGGTAACCATTATAGGAAATTCCTGCCGTTTTAACGTAGTAGCAAATTTTTTGTCTAATGTTATCCATGGGTCTAATTCATAACGATTTAAGTGGTTTATAGACTTAACCAGTCTCACTCACTCCTAAAAAAAATTTAAACTAGCACTAATTGCCAAGTTTTTGAAAAACACTAAATACTAAATTGTTATAATGCTAAAACTACTTAAACAAAAAATTGCAAAATCCTTTAAGAGTGGAAGGCTTAACGTGTTTCTTCTGTTCCTGTTGTTATCATTTTCAGTTCTAATATTTACGAAATTGTCACAAAAATATAGTAATACCTTAATTATAAACATTGACGCCAATAATGTGCCCGCTACTCAAATTTTACAACTTGACAGTACCCCGAAGATGGAGGTGTCGTATTCTGATTATGGGTTTAAAATTCTATACCATGGCTTCAAGACGTTAAACTTTCCCATAGATTTTAAAGACGATGTTGAGGCGAAAGACCGATTGTATATCTGGAAGTCAAAACAGAATGTAATGGCGATCGAGAACTTTTTAGGGAATACATCAGAGGTGCTTTCTATTAAGCCAGATAGTATTGTATTTTCATTTGATACCCTGAGCACAAAAAAAGTACCTGTAATACTTAAATCAAAAATAGATTATAAATTAGGATATGACGCGTTGGATTCTGTGATGCTACAGCCTGACTCTGTTAAGTTAATCGGTGCCGATAGTAGGATAAAAAAAATCAAAAGCCTAAATACTAAGCAGTTGGTTTTAAGCTCAATTGAAGATGATGTGAATCAATCCATCACCATCGAGGTACCCAAGGAATTTGAGGACGTAAGAATAAGCCCTAAAACAGTTAATGTTAGTATCCCAGTAGATAAATTTACCGAGGGCGAGGTCGAAGTCCCTGTTATCGTTAACAATATATCAGAGGCCATGCGTATTAACTACTTCCCAAAGGCAATAAAGGTGGTCTATTACGTGAGCCTAGAAAACTATAAAAATGTAAAGGCAACCGATTTTAAGATAGTATGCGATTTTGCAGAAGCCCAGGACCGGAACCAATCTTATTTTATTCCTAAACTAACGATTGAAAACAATAAAGTAAAATCGGCCAGAATGAAACAGGATAAGGTAGAATATATTATAGTAAGATGATATTAGTTGGCTTAACGGGGGGGATTGGTAGTGGTAAAACTACGGTAGCTCAAATTTTCAATGGGCTTGGCGTACCAGTTTATAATGCAGATAAGGAAGCTAAACTACTTATGAAAAATTCTACTGAATTAAGAGCAAAGCTTACTGATATATTCGGAAAAAACGCCTACGTCGACGGAGAGCTCAATCGAAAATTTCTTTCAGAGCGCATATTTGCAAATAAAGATCTATTAACCAAAATGAACAGTCTCGTTCATCCCGCCGTTGAAGAACATTTTAATAACTGGTTGCAAAAACAAAATACAGCTTACATTTTGAAGGAGGCGGCCATAATCTTTGAGCATAATAAGCAAAACGAGTACGATTTTATTATCACCGTCATCGCCGACAAGGAGGAAAGGATAAAACGCACGATGCAGAGGGATTCACGTAATAGGGAATCGGTTGTTAATATTATTGACAACCAACTTCCAGATAGTGAAAAAATAAAAAAATCAGATTTTGTGATAACCAATCATGAACTTGCACAAACAACAAAACAAGTTGCCGAAATCCATAAAATGCTTATGGAAAAGGCTTCAAATAAGTCCTAAAATTGTTCTGTTAACGTAAGGTTAAATGCAAGTTTCTGTAAATGTTAAAATGTTAAATTTGAACGATGGGCAAAAAGCTTTTCGTTTTACTGGTAGCATTGATGAGCTTGTCTCTTATAGGTATCATATTTGTGCAGGCTCTGTTTATAAACAATTCTCTCACAAATGAAGAGAAGCAATTTACGCTTAATGCCAAACGCTCACTGAGTTTAGTTTCCAAGGCTATTGAGGATAAGGAGTTTAGAATCTATTCAGAAAAAATCCAAGATTTAATTAGCAGTGGTGTTAATCCTGACTCAATGAATATGAGGCAGGTGATTATTTTAGAACAAGATGATGTTTCACAAGAAACTAGAGTCTATGGCAATGCTATCTCTGAGGAAAGTTATAAAGTACCATCCCTGTTCTTTGAAATTGGAGTAGATAGTTTTAACCTTAGCAGGATAAAGAGTAGCAGTTCAACCTCTATATTCAATAATTCGGATGTTGATGGTAACTCGAGTTTAAGTTTACAAAAATCAATAAAAAGCATCAATGACCTTACTTATCTAGAAAAGGCCCAATTTGAGAGAATCACCAGGGATCAGTTTAAAAACTTACCCCTGTATAAGCGCGTTTCGGTAAAGGAGGTAGATAGCCTTATCAACATTCAGCTTAAAAATAATGGTATAGATACCGAGCATGAGTTTGCCATCTACGATAAGGATTTGGCCACTAAAATTAAGTCAGATAATTTTGAGTTGAGCTCAAAATCCACGATTGGTGTTCCTGTTTTTTTAGACAATGATAACCAAAGCGATTTTAGTCTTTACGTTGATTTTCCTGAACGAAGGCGTTATTTATTATCCTCAATATTTGGGATGATTGTGTTATCTGTAATATTTACGTCTGTGATTATATTGGCCTATTCAAGCGCTATTCATCAATTAATAAAGCAGCGCCAAATCTCACAGATTAAAACAGATTTTATCAATAATATGACCCATGAGTTCAAAACGCCCATAGCGACAATAAACTTAGCTTTGGATTCTATAAGAAATCCAAAAATTATAGACGATAAGGATAAGGTGATGCGTTACCTTAAAATGATTAAGGATGAAAATAAGCGTATGCACGCTCAGGTTGAAAATGTACTTAGAATATCCAAGCTTGAAAAAAACGAACTGAACATAAGTAAAGAGCGCTTAAAATTGCACGATTTGATTGAAGATGCAATGACGCATGTGGAATTGATTGTTGAGGATAGAAACGGTTACGTTAAGGCACATTTAAATGCCGAAAAATCTTCAGTTCTTGCTAATGATACACATTTCACCAACGTAGTGGTAAACATGTTGGATAACGCCGTGAAGTACAGTGACGATGCTCCAAAAATTGACTTATACACAGAAAACGTTGGAAATAGCATTCTTTTAAAAATTGCCGATCAAGGCAACGGGATGTCTAAACAGGTACAAAAGCGGGTATTTGAAAAATTTTACAGGGAACATACGGGCAATGTACATAATGTAAAGGGGCACGGGCTTGGCCTGGCCTATGTAAAACGAATTGTAGATGACCATCAGGGTCATATTTCAGTAGAGAGTGAAAAAGGAAAAGGTAGTACCTTTACCATAAAGCTGCCATTAATATCTTAAATTATGGAAGAACAAAACAAAAAAATTTTATTAGTAGAGGATGATCCAAATTTTGGAACGGTCCTAAAGGATTATTTGAGCATGAACGATTATGATGTAGTACATGCCAAAAATGGAATGGAAGGTTTCGAAAAGTTTAAAAAAGACGATTATGACCTGTGTATATTAGACGTTATGATGCCCTATAAAGATGGATTTACCTTGGCGAAGGAAATCAGGGAAAAAAATGAAGATGTGCCGATCATTTTCCTAACCGCAAAGGCAATGAAGGAGGACGTCCTTAAAGGCTACAAGGTAGGTGCAGATGACTACCTCAATAAACCATTTGATAGTGAGGTTTTACTTATGAAAATTAAGGCCATCATGCAGCGCAAGGCAACAGATAGCGTTGCAGATAGTAAACAATTTGAGTTTAGTATTGGCCGTTTTGACTTAAACTCCAAACTTAGATTTCTTAAGTTTGATGGTAAGGACCCCATAAAATTATCACCAAAGGAGAATGAACTACTAAGGATGCTAGCCTTGCATGAGAATGACCTGATGCCTAGGGAATTGGCCTTAACTAAAATCTGGCGTGATGATAATTATTTTACCTCACGGAGTATGGACGTATATATTGCCAAATTGCGTAAATATCTAAAATTAGATGAAAATGTAGAGATATTAAATATCCACGGGGAAGGGTTTAGATTAGTAGTTCACAGTAAGGATGAAGAATCTGAGTAACTAAATTTAAATGCTTAACAGAATTAATACAATCCGACTTTTACAGTCGGATTTTTTTTGGTATCAGGTCAAAAAAAAGCCCATCTTTTAGATGGGCTTCGAAATAAAAAATATCGAATGTTATATAACCTTTACGTTTATCGCGTTCAATCCTTTTCTTCCTTCTGTTAAATCGAATTCTACTTCATCCCCTTCACGAACTTCGTCGATTAAACCAGAAATGTGTACAAAATGTTCTTTGTTGTTTCCTTCTTCGGTGATGAAACCAAAACCTTTAGTGTCATTGAAGAATTTTACGGTACCTTTACTCATAATATAAATTAAATTATTAAAGGTGCAAATATAGTTTTAAATAATTGAATACAAGAGTTTTTCAAATTTATTTTAATTTTTCGAACTAAATTCAACCAAAGGCTTAATTTTTTTTATGATGGTTTCAATACTTGTATCATATTCAAACCATAAGGTGCTCTCATTTTTTTTAAACCATGTGAGTTGACGTTTTGCGAATCGCCTGGTGTTCTTTTTTATTTCTGCAACGGCATGATCTAATTCCCATTCAATTTCAAAAAACTTAAATAGTTCTTTATAGCCAACCGTATTAAGTGCATTGAGGTGTCTTTTCCCAAATAGGTTTTTAGCCTCATTTAATAGACCGGCCTCCATCATGAGGTCAACACGTTTATTGATACGGTTATAAACAATCGCCCTATCTGCCGTTAGACCAATACTTATAACCTTAAATTGCCTTTCTATTGGTTTAGATTTGAGAAATGAGGAGTAGGGCTTTCCGCTAGATATAGAGACTTCGAGCGCCCTGATTACTCGATGTGGATTATCAATCGCAATTTTTTCAAATGCAATTGGGTCTAGCTTCTCAAGCTGAAATTTTAAATAGTCAAGACCCTCGCTTTCCAATTGCCCATTAAGTTGCTTACGAATATTGGGTTTTATCTGGGGAAACTTATCCAGCCCCTTGGTTACCGCATCGACGTAAAGACCCGAACCGCCTACCATGATAATTTGATTGTGCCTTTTGAAAAGTTCGTTCAATCGTTGCGTAGCATCTCTTCCAAAATCCCCAACTGAATAAGCTTCATCTATTGATTTATGATGAATAAAATGATGGGGTGCAGCTTTAAGTTCCTCTCTGGTGGGTACGGCGGTGCCAATTTGCATTTCCTTGTAGAATTGGCGTGAATCTGCCGAAATTATTTCCGTGGAAAAATAATTAGCCAACTTAATGCCCATTGCCGTTTTACCAATTGCAGTGGGGCCAACTATCGTTATTAAATACTTAGGCATCGTGATGTAATCTATGGCCGCATTTGTAACAGAACTCTGCGTTATCACGGTGTTTTTCGGCTAAACAGTTATGGCAGGATTGTGAGTTAAGTCTAACATTTGATGGTTGGGGCTTTCTGTTTGAATCATTGGCTTTTTTGGTTTGAGCGGTGTATTCGGCTGAAACAATCCCAGTAGGTACAGCAATGATACCATACCCCATTATCATGATGAACGTTGCAATTAACTGGCCCTGGGGCGTAACTGGGGCAATATCCCCAAAACCAACCGTGGTAAGGGTGACAATGCACCAATAGACACTTATGGGAATACTGGTAAATCCACTCTCAGCGCCCTCAACCAAATACATCAACGTGCCGAAAATAACAGAGAGTACCATAACGGCGAATAAAAAGACAAGTATTTTTGCCCTACTGGCCTTAAGCGCAGAGGATAACATGTCAGACGCTCCAAGGTACCTTGCCAACTTTAATACCCTAAAAACTCGCAGTAAGCGTAAAGCTCTAAAGGCAACCAGAGCATTACTACCGGCAATTATAAATGAAAGATACATGGGTATGGTGGACAGAAAGTCGATAATACCGTAAAAGCTTGTGATGTAGCGCCACGGCTTTTTTACAACTATTATTCTGGCAATATACTCTATACTAAAAAGTATGGTTACAATCCACTCGGCAATGTAAAGCTCTCTGTGGTACTTGGCATCAACGCTGCTAATGCTTTCAAGCATTACAAATATTATGCTCAATAAGATAATGATGAGTAAAACTACGTCAAAGGCCTTTCCTGCAGGCGTATCGGCCTCATAGATTATTTCGTGAAGTTGACTTTTCCATGTTTTCTCAAAACTCGTATTATCTGACATAAATCAAAATTACCAAAACTAATTGAATTGAATGGGTATTAGTTTCAAGCGCTTATTCTTTCTCAAATAACTTTGTATGATATGTTGGGTATCTTTATTGCTCTTCATGGGGGTAATGATACTTTCTAAAATTTCCCTGTTGTTTATTTGGTGATTGAGTTCTGTAAAACCAATGCCCTGAAACAAGCCATTTTTTATGTAAATAACACTCCTTTCGTTTACATTTCGACCTTTATCTACAATGGCAAGGTTTTGATTATTGTAACTTATCTCAAAAATTAAATTGGTTACTCTTTCATTATAATCCTGTAAATGTTCCACATCAACGCAGCTACCGTCACATTTTGCACCATCATGGTTGGCACATTTAAAGTTGTTTGGATCCAAGCCCATAAGCGCAGGGCAAAGTTCATGTGTTACTGCTATTTTACCTAAAAAACTGCTTGCGCTGTGAAAATTTGAGAAAGTAGTGATTGGTAGACCATCTATTTTGGATAGGTGTTTTATCTTTAGGTTTTTACGGCCATTGCTATCTGTGAAACAATAAAGGCCGTGGCTGTATTTTTTATACCTTAGGGATTGGTTCAATTTGGGTTTAATTCGTTTTATTTCTTCGTTTTCTTTTAATAAGGCAACTAATTCGCTTCCCGTGGTCTCGTAGCTTACAGATTTTACCATGTCTTGCATTTTCTTGGACTTTCTATTGCTATTGGTCAAATGTTGATTGACCTTGTGCTTAATATTTCTACTTTTTCCTATATAAAATATCGCCCCATTCTTGTCGTGCATATAGTAAACTCCAGTCACCGCGGGAAGGCTCTCAACAATATCAACATGGTTGGCATTGATTTTTTCAGCTTTATGCTCTTTTATATTGTGCTTAACGATTTTTTTATCGGAATCCTTGGCCAAGAGTATTTTAAATAGTCTTACCGTCGCCATGGCATCGCCATTGGCGCGATGTCTTTCGGTCACTGGAATACCTAACGAGCGCGTTAGTTTTCCAAGACTGTAAGAATCTTGATTGGGAATGAGTTCTTGAGCCAATTCTACCGTGCAGAGTGTGTTGCGCTTAAAATTGAATCCCAGTCGTTTAAATTCAGTTCTTAAAATCCGGTAGTCAAAATCTGCATTGTGGGCAACTATGATGCAGTCTTCGGTAATTTCAACTATTCGCTTGGCAACTTCGAAAAATTTGGGAGCATTTCTTAACATTTTGTTGTTAATGCCAGTCAGGTTCACAACAAATGGCTGTATATCGCGTTCGGGATTTACCAGACTTATAAATTTATCAACGACGTTATGACCATCAAATCTGTGAATGGCAATTTCTGTAATGCCCTCCTCATTATACTTTCCGCCGGTGGTCTCTATATCTAGTATTGCGTAAATAAGATTCTGTATTTTGAAGTTTTAATTTGAAATATAAATTTTTTGAAATATAAGGAAATGATTGTTTTAGCCTACAATCGAGCATTCATTTTTAAGCAATTAAGTTGTATTTACCTTTATCGATTAGTCCCTTGGGCCGAAAATACTGCTACCAATTCTTATCATATTGCTACCTTTAGCAATGGCCAAGTCATAATCGCCACTCATGCCCATACTTAAGATATTCAGTGATGAATGCCTGCTTCTAAACTTATCGAAAATTGATCTTAGGTATTCAAATTCAGCTTTTACCTGTGCTTGGTCATCGGTAAATGTAGCCATGCCCATTAGGCCTATTATGTTTACATTTTCCATACTTTTAAAGGTATCTGAAACAAGCATATTATTCGCCTCTTCTTCTGTGAGACCATATTTACTATCTTCTTGGGCAATTTTTATCTGTAATAGGCAGTCAATTGTGCGTTCGTTGGATTTTGCCTGTTTATTAATTTCCTTTAGTAATCTAGGGCTATCAACTGCATGAATCAAGTCAACAAAGCCTGCCATGTACTTAACCTTATTTCGTTGAACGTGCCCAATGGCATGCCATTTAACGTCCTTTGGCATTTGATCATACTTCTCTGCCATCTCCTGAACCCTGTTTTCTCCAAAAATTCGATGACCAGCTTCATAGGCTTGCATTAAATCACTCACCGGTTTTGTTTTTGAAACCGCTACTAGGCTAATGTGTTTAGGTATTTTTGATTTTATAGCGTTTATCTTATCTGCAATATTCATTATTAATCGTTTATGTTAAGGTTAAGGGGTCAAGAATGGAGGTTTGCATTATTTGTAGCTAATTTGATTTTGAGCGTCATACTCGGCTTCTTCTAAAAAAACCGATTAACAAGACAAATATCATAATGAAAATACTAATACGGGCAATGTAATCTCCAGCGAGTACGTAAAATGTAATTTGGTTATTGGTGGTCACCTTACCTTGTAATGCACCCTGTTTTCCATAAGCTAGTTGATCTGTAATTTCCCCTTTCGCATTAATGAATGCTGAAATGCCCGTATTTGCACTTCTCGCAATATCCCTTCGGGTTTCAATGGCGCGAAGCTTGGCGTAACTTAAATGCTGCTGATGCCCCTGTGTTTCGTTCCACCACGCATCATTGGTAATGATTGTTAAGAAATTTGCATCGTTTCTAACGTATCCTGTTACAAATTCGCCGTAAACCGATTCATAGCAAATTATTGGTGCTGCTTTATAGTTGCCGTTTGAAGAGGTGAAAATCCCCCGATAGTCCTGGGTCGTTTTCATGGCAACCGTGCCACCTAAATCAATAAGTGCGTCGCCAAGAATAGGTTTTAGAACAGATTGGTATGGAAAATTCTCAATACCGACTACGAGCTTTGATTTATTGTACTGCGCGATATTATCGGTTTTATTTATTAGTACTGCAGAGTTATAATCGTTGTACCAAGTCACGGCGTCATATTGGTTACTTTCTGGGCCTGCCCGGTTCTTATCGCGGAAAACGTCTAGAAATGAGACCCCGGTAATAATATTCAGGTTAGGGTGTTTGCCTACTATGGCATCCAGACGAGTTCTAAGTTGCGAGGTTCTAAACTTTGGCAGCCTTACACTTTCTGCAAAATAAGTTTCAGGCGTTATTAGAAAATCTGTTGAGTCTGTAATTTTATTGTAGGTTAGCTTTTCCAATAAATCGACAAACTTCAGGTTGGTCATATTGTATTTTTCCGAATAAGGGTCAATATTTGGCTGCAAGGCAATTACATTGACCGATTCGCCAGAATATGATACATTATTAAGTATAATAAACGAAATTCCAATAGGAAGTAAAATAGCTAACGAACATTTTAGCAGTAAAAACTTTAAAATTCGTTTATTTCGATTAGTCTTAAATTTTAAGATAGCCGAAAATATAATGCAGTTTAAAAGCAATACCCATAGTGTCCCACCAAAGCTCCCAGTATATTCGTACCACTGTATCCAATTGGTATATTCTGAAAATCCGTTGCCAAGATTTAACCATGGCCATGAAAATTCCCAATCCAAATGCAGTTTTTCAAAACTGATCCAAAGCACCACCAAAAAGAGTAAAGACCGGGTTTGTGACTGTCTCTTAGCATATTTGTGATAGATAAGAACTACCAGAGCCATAAGGGCAGAATTTACCAAAACTGCAAAGCTGGCACCAAAGAGGTCTGCAAATCGCAACCAACTTGTGGTAATTAAATTCCAGATAAAGAAAGTGAGGTAGGCTAAACCAAAAACTTTTAGGCCATCATACTTATTAGCATTAGTTCTAATTTGTTGCTCGGCTAACAGTAATGGGACGAAAGCAGTGAACAGGAGCAGGGGAAACCCATATGTAGGCCATCCCAGGGCAAATAACAATCCAGAAGCTATGGCGAGTAAGATTTTTTTCACTAGCGAAAGATACTAAAATCAATTTTCAAGGAGAACACGTTAGAATATAGAGCCGCACTCTGGTCGCCAATATCTGTAAACGCATAATCAATTTGTATGCCTTGATATTTAAAACCAAGACCAATACTGGGTTGAAAGGTTAAGTCTTCAGAATTATCAATTTGAAGTTCATTTTGAAAGTTTCCCGCTCCCGCCCTTAAAAATACCAAATCGGTGTACCCGAATTCAAAACCCAAGGCAGGGTTTATACTGGCAAATGACGATGAGATAATATCATTATTTTCGGCAAATCGCATGTTTAGGTCTAAGGATGCCAAAAATGAATAATCGTAGCGCACAATGAATTTTTTTGACAATCCCACCTGTAGCTTTGGTATAGTAATCTCCGTACTTTCTGGTACGGTTTGGTTTTGGCCATCAACAGCATTTTGAATATCGGCTAAACGTTCATCATCAAAGGACCAAGCGTTGTAAGTTGTGGTGATATCACGTGCCATGATACCAAATTTCCAATCGTTTTTACTTTCAAATTGAATCCCCGCATCCAAACCAAATCCCCATGAGTTGGCAAAGTCGCCAATTATCCTTCTAACTACTTTAGCATTAATACCATAGGTTAATCCCTCTAAAGGAAGTTCCCGCGCATAAGAAAAGGTTAAGGCATAGTCTGCTGTTGAGAAGAGGCTTATCCTATCATAATTTATGTTTCCCTGGTCATCAATAAGCTGGGTGGTATCTAAAATATCATCAACGCCAAACCTAATTAACGAAATCGCTACCACACTTCTATCATCAATTGGCTTAGCAAAGGCAATGTAGTTGTAATTGGCAATGTTGGCAAAATAACTGGAATGAAAAAGTGCCAGTTGGTTATCCTCTAAGTTTACCAATCCTGCCGGGTTCCAATAGCCTGAGTTTACGTCTTCTGTATGGGAGACCACAGAGTTGGCCATTCCCAACGCAGCGGCATCCACACCTATATTTAAAAACTCATTGGAGTATTTACGGGTGGTCTGGGCCGAACCGAGCAACGAAACCATTGACAGGACAAGGAATACGTATTTGTTCAACAGCAATTACTTTTTTTGCAAAGATGCACATTAATTTCAATTACAGTAATTAATATCTAAACTTCAATAGTCATTAGATATTGTCTTTGCGTTAACTTTGTCGTAGATAGTTTGCTATTTTTACAAAAATTAAAACTACTACTACTCTTGAAATCATATATTCCTAATCTCTTTACGCTACTTAATCTCTTTAGTGGTTGTATAGGCGTGTTATTTGCTACCCAGTCTAATTTTCTCATGGCAGCGATTTTTGTTTTTCTGGGTATTTTTTTCGATTTCTTTGACGGTTTGTTGGCAAGGAAGCTTAGGGTGCAAAGTGAACTGGGCATTCAACTAGACTCACTAGCTGATATGGTAACCAGTGGGCTTGTGCCTGGTATTGTAATGTTTAAGCTACTTTCAGAAAGTATAGGTAGTTCAGGGGAAAGCCCTGCGGCAGGTTGGGTTTCAGATACCATGTTTATTGGCTTCGAGTTCCCCTTATTGCCTTTAGTAGGTCTTTTTATCACTTTGGCCAGTTGTTATCGCCTAGCTAAATTTAATATTGATGAAGAACAACAGAGCTACTTTAAAGGTTTACCAACACCAGCGAACGCCCTGTTTATTCTATCGCTTCCACTGCTATTATATTTTCAGCCAAACGAGAATATAGAGGCGCTAATTTCCAACACTTGGGTTTTGCTTGCACTAACTGCGTTTAGCTGTTACATTTTGAATGCTGATGTAAAACTATTTGCACTTAAATTCAAGGGGACGGGGTTTTCTGAAAATAAGGTAAGATACTTGTTCATCGTTCTGTGCGTGATACTTCTTTTAGCGTTGAAGTTTATTGCAATACCCATCATTATAATTCTTTACATTGTCATTTCTATTCTTGACAGCTACATCCTAAATAAACCTTAAAATTAAATAACACATGGCTTCGGGATTCTTTGCATTACTTGATGATATTGCAGTACTCATGGATGACGTTGTGGCTATGAGTAAGATTACAACTAAAAAAACCGCAGGTATTCTGGGCGATGATTTGGCGGTTAATGCCGAAAAAGCATCTGGATTTGTGTCTTCTAGGGAAATCCCTGTGTTATGGGCGATAACAAAAGGCTCATTCCTCAATAAATTGATCATATTGCCAGTTGCATTTTTATTGAGTGCATTTCTACCTAGTGTGCTCAATATAATTTTGGTATTAGGAGGTCTCTATCTTGCCTACGAAGGCACGGAAAAAATTTACGAATTTCTATTTCATCGTAATCAAGACCTTAAGCATAAAAATGAATCTACTAGAACGGGCGACTTAAGTGCAGATGAAGAAAAAGAAAAAATTAAGTCGGCTATTATAACTGATTTTATTCTGTCTGTTGAAATAGTAATTATTGCCATTAGCACTGTAATTGATAGGGATTTATTTTTTCAAGTGATTGTTGTGACCATTGTGGCCATTATAGCAACAGTTGGGGTGTATGGCATTGTAGCACTTATTGTAAGAATGGATGATTTTGGCATCCATTTAGTGAAGGAAAACCCAAAAAGTAATTTTTTAAACAAAATTGGAAAATTTTTGATACTAGCCTTGCCGCAAATAGTTAGGGCGCTTTCCGTAGTCGGTACCATCGCTTTATTATTGGTGGCCGGAGGCATATTTGTCCATAATATTGAATTTATGCATCACATTCTGGAGAATTGGCCGGGATTGTTAAGAGACTTTACAATTGGATTTGTAGTTGGTATCGCTACGTTGCTAGTTATATCGCCAATAAAAGCACTCTATAAAAAGATACGTAACAAGCGCTGATATTAAATTACAATGTTCCGAAATTGCATAAAATATTGACCCATGACAAAAAAAATGCTTGCCATCGCGAGCTAAACTATAAGATTAAAAACCTTTTTATCTTAAAACATCTTGAATGCAATCAAAAGAATCAAAACAATAGAATGCAAATAATAGCCTTCATTAATAGTTGAGGCTTTTTGGAACAAAAAAACGGGCAATGTGTTTTTAAAGGAAACAGTAATTATGAAAACCTGAATCATTCCTTACAATGAATTCCCATTTTTAAAGCTTTAATGACACTCCTATTTTCGTTGAGAGGTATTAATAATCATTTTAGGGGAATTGTAAAGCAACAGGTTGTGTTCAACAGCTCTTTCAACGTTTATATGTTATGCATCCATATAATGTAATGAGCGTCTAACTTAAACGATGCCAAGCTACGCACGCTTAAAAAATTATATTCTGACACAATTCTTATTTACGGTAATTTTATTTGTAAAATTATGGTCATCAGTATTTCATTGTGATGAATAAGTGAGCTGTGGTAATAGCCATCACCTTTATAGTAGCAATTGCGACTAGCCATCAAAATTCAATTTCTTCTTTCTCAACTCAAAGTTTTGACCTAGATATACTTTTCTAACCATTTCGTCACTGGCCAATTCCTCTGGCTCTCCAGCTTTTAGAATGCTACCTTCAAACATGAGGTAGGTTCTATCGGTAATCGCCAGGGTTTCTTGAACGTTATGGTCTGTAATGAGAATACCTATATTTTTTTTGGTAAGTTGGGCGATAATACGTTGTATATCTTCTACAGCTACGGGATCAACTCCAGCAAATGGCTCATCTAGAAGGATAAAATTGGGGTCGGTTGCAAGTGCCCTTGCAATTTCGGTTCTTCTGCGTTCGCCTCCAGAGAGCAAATCTCCTCTGTTTTTACGTATGTGCCCTAAACTGAATTCGTCTATTAAGGATTCCATTTTAGCCCTCTGTTCCTTTTTTGAGAGCTTGGTCATTTGTAGAACGCTTAAAATATTGTCTTCTATACTAAGCTTTCTAAACACCGATGCCTCTTGTGCCAAATACCCAATCCCGTTCTGTGCACGTTTATACATGGGATATTTTGTAATGTTGGTGCCTTCTAAGTAAATATTACCTCCGTTAGGTTTAATTAAACCCACAATCATGTAAAAAGATGTGGTCTTGCCGGCACCGTTAGGTCCCAATAGCCCAACGATTTCCCCTTGTTTCACTTCTAAAGACACATCCTTCACCACCTTACGCCCACTGTAGGATTTCATTAAATTTTCTGCTCTTAGTTTTTTCATATTCAGATGTCACCAAAGGGTTATATTAAATTAACAAAATCTAAACGAAACTTAATAACTAATAGCTAAACGCTTTTAGATTTATTACAATTTTAACGTCGTTAGAGCAACACCCCACACTATTTAAAAACAATGTGTAACGCGCAAGTCATAAGCTGTGGTTTTTTGATTTAGTCCTTTGGAATTTGAGTATTATTTTTCTCAATCATATCCCAATACTCATAGGCCCTTCGCAGATGGGGTATCACGATGGTCCCACCAACTAAGGTAGCTATTCCTAAGGCCTCAACAACTTCCTCTTTTTTCAACCCAGCATCATAGGATGACTGTAAATGGTATTTCACGCAATCGTCACACCTTAAAACAGTAGAAGCTACCAAGCCCAAAAGTTCTTTGGTTTTTTTGTTCAAAACACCCTCGCTAAAGGCATTGGTATCTAAGTTAAATATTCTTTTTATGATTTTATTATTATCGGCTAATATGGTCTCGTTCATTTTAGAACGATAGGTATTGAATTCTTCTACTGTGTTTGGCATAGTTGTATTTTAGGCACTCTTTTTCTTTTGATTTCTAACGACTACTTTTGAAATATAAATACTTATTTGGTATAATATTAATATGGGTATGGCCACAATAACTTGGCTAGCTATATCTGGCGGTGTGATGACTGCTGAAAGTATGAGCACGATTACCAGTGCAAATTTTCTATATTTTCTTAAAATTTTTGGCGTTACCAAACCTATTTTTGTTAGAAAATAAATTAAGATGGGCAGTTCAAAGATTAATCCAGATGCTATTGCAGAAGACCTTACCAATGAAATATATGAACTAATATCAATCTCATTTGATATTTGTTCGCTAACGGTATAGGTTCCCAAGAAATTAATCGATAATGGCGTAACTATATAATAGCCAAATAACACGCCAATAAAAAACAAAAGAGAGGTTACAAAGATAAATCCACGTGAGTACTTGCGTTCATCAGCGTGTAAACCGGGGCTAATAAAGCTCCACAGCTGATAAATAACATAAGGAAACGCAATAATTAAACCGGCATAAATAGACGTCCATACATGGGCCGAGAACTGTCCTCCCATTGTTCTATTTTGAATTCTAAACGGAAGCTCATCGGCGCAGAATGCTGTATCCAAACCAATAAAATTGGCAATATTGCAGAGGTATTTATAAGTTGGGAAGTCCATGCTCTTAGGGCCAAATATGATGACATCAAATATGAAACCCTTAAACACAAAAGCGATTGCGCCTGCAATGATTATTGAGAGAATAATCCTTATTAAATGCCACCTTAAATCCTCGAGGTGGTCTAAAAATGACATTTCAGCCTCTTGTCCCTTCACTTGTTCCATTATATAATACCCTCTTTAACTAGGTCTTGGAGATGCACCACACCATTATACTCGCCATTCTTTTCAACCAGCAGTTGGGAAATACTAAATTCCTCCATCATTTCCTTGGCATCAACAGCCATGGCATTACCATCAATTCGTTTTGGATTGCTGCTCATGATATCTTTGGCATTTAAATGTAAAAACTCATCGCTTTTAGAGAGCATTCGCCTTAAATCACCGTCGGTTATTATTCCTATAATTTGCTTATTTTCAACAACAGCGGTTACACCAAGCATTTTTTCAGATATTTCAACGATCACATCCTTAACTGTGGTTTTTGGGCTTACCTCCGGCTTCTTATTTTGCGAAGATAAATCATTAACCCTCAAATATAGGCGTTTTCCCAAAGCCCCTCCGGGGTGGTATTTTGCAAAATCCCTGCTTGAGAATCCTCTTAATTCCAAAAGGCAAACCGCAAGGGCATCGCCCATAACCAATTGTGCAGTGGTGCTGGTTGTTGGGGCCAGATTATTAGGGCAGGCTTCCTGTTCAACGTAAGTGTTTAAAATATAATCAGCTTGTTTTGCCAAGAAAGATTCTTTATTACCGGTAATAGCAATCATCTTATTTCTGGCGTTCTTAATCAAGGGAACCAATACTTTAATTTCTGGGGTATTTCCGCTTTTTGAGATGCAAATAACCACATCATCCTGTAGAATAAGCCCCAAATCGCCGTGAATGGCATCTGCCGCATGCATGAAAACAGCTGGTGTTCCCGTTGAGTTTAGTGTAGCCACGATCTTGTTGGCAATTATGGCACTTTTACCAATGCCTGTAATAATTACCCTACCATTTGAATTTAAAATTAAGGACACCGCACTCGCGAAATCCTCGTTAAGTAAATCATTCAAATTAGCGATGGCATCTCGTTCTAAGGCTATGGTTTTTTTTGCAGTGGCAAGAATAGTTTCTGCAATCTTCAAATTTAAAAGTATTAAGGATTTGATGGGTTTAAAGAAATTCCTATCTTTAAAATGCAAATGTAGATAAAATACTAATAGGGACTAATGAGTGTAAAAGAAATTGATATTCATTCAGCATTAAAAAATTACTTCGGTTTTACAAAATTTAAAGGCCTGCAGGAAAGTGTAATAAAAAGTGTTGTAAAGGGGGATAATGTGTTTGTAATTATGCCCACTGGCGGGGGAAAGTCCTTATGCTACCAACTTCCGGCGCTAATAAAGGAAGGTACGGCTATTGTTGTTTCTCCCTTAATAGCCTTGATGAAAAACCAAGTCGATGCCATAAGGGGGATTAGCAATGAAGAGGGCGTGGCCCACGTGCTAAATTCATCTCTAAACAAATCTGAGGTAAGGCAAGTCAAGGAAGATATAACCAATGGTATAACAAAACTATTGTACGTTGCCCCAGAATCCCTTACCAAAGAAGAGAATGTAGAGTTTTTAAGAACCGTTAAAATTTCATTTATGGCGGTTGATGAAGCGCACTGTATTAGTGAGTGGGGTCATGATTTTAGACCAGAATATCGAAATTTAAGACATATTATTAGGCGAATTGGCGATGATATCCCCATTATAGGTTTAACAGCTACCGCAACTCCCAAGGTGCAGGAAGATATTTTGAAGTCCCTGGATATTTCTGATGCTACCTGCTTTAAGGCATCATTCAACAGGCCCAATTTATATTATGAAATCCGTCCAAAAACCAAAAACGTTGATTCTGACATCACCCGATTTATAAAAGAAAATGAAGGTAAATCTGGAATTGTCTATTGCCTTAGCCGAAAACGGGTTGAGGAATTGGCTCAGGTTTTACAAGTAAATGGTATCAACGCAGTCCCATATCACGCTGGTCTTGACCCTAAGACCAGGGTAAAACATCAAGATATGTTCTTAATGGAAGATTGTGATGTTGTTGTGGCGACCATTGCTTTTGGTATGGGTATAGACAAACCTGATGTTCGCTTTGTTATACATCATGATATGCCCAAAAGCATAGAGAGTTATTACCAAGAGACCGGGAGAGCAGGACGAGACGGTGGTGAAGGGCACTGTTTGGCGTTTTATGCTTACAAGGATATTGAAAAGCTCGAAAAATTTATGTCCGGTAAACCGGTGGCGGAGCAGGAAATTGGCCATGCGCTCCTACAGGAGGTGGTCGCTTTTGCAGAGAGTTCAATTTCCCGAAGAAAATTTATACTTCATTACTTCGGTGAGGAATTTGACAATGAAACCGGTGAGGGTGGCGATATGGATGATAATATTCGAAACCCCAAAAAACAGTTTGAAGCCAAAAAAGAGGTCTTAACCTTACTTAAAGCAGTTAATGAAACCAATGAAAAATACAAATCCAAAGATTTGGTACAGGTTTTAATGGGGCAGACTAACGCCATGATAAGCTCCCATAAAACCGATGCCTCCCCGGTTTTTGGTACGGGCAAGGAGAAGGATTCAAGGTTTTGGATGGCGCTAATACGGCAAGTCATAGTGGCAGGATATCTGAAAAAGGATATTGAAACCTATGGTGTTTTACGTTTATCTGAAGAGGGAAAGGCTTTTATAGAAAATCCTGAATCGTTCTCCATGGCAGAAGACCACGTTTTTGACCAAACAAATGATGACGGTATAATTACCTCATCCAATGGCGCGGGAGCCTCTGCAGACGACAAATTGATGAAGATGCTCAAGGACTTAAGGAAGCGAAATGCCAAAAAATTAGGGGTACCGCCTTTTGTAATCTTTCAGGACCCCTCGTTAGAAGACATGGCTATAAAATATCCAATTACCATAGAGGAGTTGAGTAATGTTCATGGAGTAGGTGATGGGAAGGCTAAAAAATACGGTAGGGATTTTGTTAACCTTATTGCCGATTATGTAGAGGAAAACGAAATCATCCGGCCCGATGATTTTGTTGTAAAAAGTACCGGCTCTAATTCGGCCTTGAAACTTTATATCATACAGAATGTGGATAGAAAATTACCTTTGGATGATATATCGTCGTCTAAGGGCATGTCTATGCCAGAATTTATAAAGGAAATGGAGGCCATCGTGTTTTCTGGCACTAAGCTAAATATTGACTATTGGATAGATGAGATTCTAGACGAAGACCAACAGGAGGAAATCCACGATTACTTCATGGAGGCCGAAACCGATAAAATCTCAGATGCTATTGAAGAATTTGAAGGTGATTACGAGGATGAGGAACTTAGGCTATATCGCATTAAGTTTATAAGTGAGGTGGCGAATTAATTTTTGGTAGTAAGGAGTAGTATTCAGTTTTAGTCCTAGTTCAATAGGGCTCTAGAGATAATGGTATAAATTTAATTTATAGGATTTAGCATGGATGCGTAATCCATGGAATTTTAAATTAAATATAATCATCACATATAAAGTGAGCCTAGTTTCGTGTCTTCATAAATAATATTGCGCTCTTTGTTTTTTAGTCAAGTTGGCGCTCTGTGCTTAGACTCCTATTGCGTCTTAATATTCCTCTTTAACTTTGCCAGAGTTGCCCGCGGTGAGGTTTTAAGTCATCCCTTATGGGTTTCATCTCAGATTCGTTAACCACCATGTAAGCCAAACTGTGTAGATCGCTTAACTGTTCAATACCGGTTATATTTAAATCCGTATGTTTCATTTTGATATAATCCTTTAAATGAATTTCGTGGTGTGCCGCTATTTTATGCGCATCAAGACCCTTAAAATCCCATATTAACTTAATTTTTTTCATCTGTGATTGAAATTTCTTGTTCTGCAAAATTCTTAAAATCATGCATATATTTTAAAGTTTGTTTTTTGAACGTACCCGGCATCAGTAGTGTAAAAAGACGCATTCTAAGGTTGAGTGGTCTAAATTCGCTTTTACAAACCCATTTGGTGTAACCCTCACTTGTGCGTTCAAAGTAATTTTCCTGCAGGTTATCCATGCCTTTCGTATGGTAAAGGGTGTGAAGTTCTAATGGGAGGTTCATTTTTGTAATAGTTTCAATAAGCTGCATTTTGCGGTTTCCAAAGTTATAGCTTAATTTCATTTTAGCGCCCAATTCGCCAGGATTACCAGAAATATGCTCTGCTGCAACTAGACCGTTTTGCCAATGCCTAAAGTTTTCAACGTTATTCATTTTTAAAATGAACTCGTCTCTTGGTATATTTACAGTGATTTCGGTTGTATATGTCATCTTTTTTTAGACTGCCTATATTTAAATCCAAAATTAAGTTAAGGACAATTAATGAGGTAAAGACTGAGTAGATTTTAGATGATTGGCATTAAGGTCGGATTAAAATAGCCAATACCTTCTTAAAATGCTATCCAACGATGGTTTCATCTATACGCAAACGCTAAAGGTGTATAATATATTTTAGTTTTGGGCGTTTGCCAATATCGGCTTGTCTAATCTTTTAATTGTATTATTTTTGCTCATTCCCAGAACTTATGCAGGAATCTATTAGTAATCACTTACAATAAAAATGAAGATATTTTATTCAATTTTTTTGCTTTTTATATTAGGTAAAATTTCGGCACAACAAGCAGAGCAAGGTGTCCTTTTTACCATTGATGGAGACCCTGTAAAATCGTCTGAATTCATAAGGGTTTATAATAAAAATTTAGACCTGGTCCAAGACGAGTCCCAAAAGGATGTGGATGCATATCTGGATTTGTTTGTCAACTATAAGCTCAAGGTCAAAGAAGCCAGACGTTTGGGCTTGGATGAGAAAAAATCCTACCTCAGGGAGTTTGGTAATTATCAAAAACAGTTGACCAAGAGCTACATGACCGATAATGAGGTGACCGATAAATTGGTTAGGGAAGCTTACGACCGCAGCATTCAGGATATCAAGGCCTCTCACGTTTTGGTTAGAATTGAGCAAAGCGAAACCGATACTACCGAGGTTTATAATAAAATACTGGAATTACGTAATAGAGTCCTGGACGAAGGTTATGAAGCTGTTCAAAAGGATGTGCACAACGGTCAAACGATATTTGCAGAGCATCTAGGATGGTTTTCGGCATTTAAAATGGTTTATCCGTTTGAGACCGTTGCTTATAACACTAGGGTGGGTGAGGTTTCCCAACCTTTCAGAACACGTTTTGGCTATCATTTTTTAAAGGTTTGGGATAAGCGCCAGTCTCTAGGTCAAGTGACCGTAGCCCATATTATGCTTGCCAACAAACAGAACGATACTACGCTAGATATAAAGCAGAGAATAAACCAGATTTATTCAAAAATTCAACAAGGCGAAAAATTTGAGTCTCTTGCCAAGCAGTTTTCAGAGGATAAGAGTTCTGCTTCAAAAGGCGGGGTTCTTAACGCCTTTTCTGGGGGCCAGTTAAGTTCCCAAAAGTTTGAGGATGTTGCCTTTTCCCTTAAAAGCAAAGGGGATATTTCAAAACCCTTTCAGACAGACTACGGCTGGCACATTGTGAAGCTAATCGATAAAAAAGGAGTTGAACCATTTGAAGTCGTTGAAAACCAATTGATAAACAAGGTACGTAGAGATTCACGCTCTAAACTTATCCAATCTGCAATGACCGATAAATTGAAAAAACAGTACGGCGTTAAGGATAATGATAAAGCGCTCGCTTACTTTGAAACCCTCATAACAGACGATTATTTTAAGCGGTCCTGGAGTGTTCCAGCAAGTTTGGATAGTACTAAGGTTTTAGTGAAAATTAAGGATAGTACAATTAACTATCAAGACTTTGCTAAACATCTTTATTCCAAACAGCGTAATTACTTTAATAGAAACACGGCGCCAAGTACGGTAGTTAAAAATGAATATGCAGTTTTTTTGGAAAACGCCTTAACAACATACAAAGAACAGCACCTTAAGGAGGAAAGCAAAGAATTTGCCCATATATTAAATGAGTACCGGGACGGGCTTTTACTTTTTGATTTAATGGAGCAGGAAGTATGGAATAAGGCATCACGGGATTCGGTCGGTTTGGCTGAGTTTTACGATAACAACAAAGCCAAATATCAATGGAAGAAAAGGGTCAAGGGTACCTTGTTTTCAGGCAGTTCTAAAAAGGATGTTTTAAAAGTACGAAAGCTACTCAAAAGAGCTGATTCTGCAGACGTTGTTATCAATAAGCTATCAGACCTAAAATTGATCGATATCATTCCTACAAAGGGAACATTTGGTTCAGGAAACAGGATGATTCCAGAAACCCTTGAATTGAAACAAGGTATCTCGAAGGTATTTAAGCATAATGATTCTTTTCACGTTTTACAAATTGAGACTGTTCTTGCCGCTGGCCAAAAAACATTACAGGAGGCACGCGGTCAGGTTGTAAGTGACTATCAGGCCCAACTTGAAGAGCAATGGATTTCCTCGCTTCAGGAACGATACGAAGTTAAAATTAACCAAGACGTTCTCAGTGAGATAAAATTAAAATTGAACAAGTAATTTGCCAAATAATAAACCCATTGCGATCATTTTACTATCGGTGCTCTTATGCTCGTGTCAATTCTTTAAAACTAGCGATGATAGAGAGCCTATTGCCCGTGTAAACGATTCGTATTTGTACGGCGAGGACATTGATGATCTAGTATCTACAGAAATGACTAAGGCAGATAGTACTGTAATTGTCAATGCCTTCATCAATAAATGGGCAACCCAGTTGCTGTTGCTAGACGGTGCAGAGCGTAATTTACCAGAAAACAAGCAAGAGGAGTTTAACCAACTTGTAGAGCAATATAAAACAGATTTGTACACCAAGGCCTATCTTGAGGCTTTGGTCAAGCAGAGCGTGGATACGGCTATTGGAGAGGACGAAGCCAAAAAGGTTTTTGAAACGAATAGAAACAGCTTTAAACTCAATGACGAACTTATACAGTTTAGGTATATTTCGTTCCCAGAAAATGCCATAAATAAGGATGAGTTTGTTACGCGCTTTAAAAGATTTGACGAAACTGACAAAACCTATCTTGATTCTGTTTCAGTTCAGTTTAAGAGCTACTCATTAAATGATTCCATCTGGGTAAAGGCCTCACAAGTTGTAGATAAGCTTCCCATTTTCAATAACGGGGACAAGCAGCAATTGTTAAAAAAAACCAATTTCATACAGAGCAAAGATTCATTAGACCTATATTTGGTGCAGGTTGAAAATGTTAAATTAAAGAATGATTTAGCCCCATTACAATTCGTTCGGCCAACCATAAATCAAATCATTATCAATAAGCGGAAATTAGAATTAGTTAAAAAGTTTGAAAAAGATATTACCACCAATGCTATTAAGAACAAACAATTTGAGATATATAATTAGTACAGTATTGTGTCTTTCCTTTCTCTTCGGAAATATTAAGGTCACCTCCGCTCAGGAAATTATTGAAGACGAAGCAGACATCTCCAAAAAACAGATGGACTCTACCCAGGCATCCGCTAGAAAAAAAATTGATGGGGTTGCAGCCGTTGTTGGCGATTTCGTAGTCTTAGACTCAGATATTGATAAGGAATACATACAGCTACAGGCACGAGGGGTTTCAATTTCAGATATTAGCCGGTGCCAATTATTTGGAAAATTGTTGGAAGATAAACTCTATGCACATCATGCCATACAAGACAGTATTATAATCAACGAATTGGAGATACGTTCAACAATTGAGCAACAAATTGAGGCGTTCCTAGAACAAAAGGGGGGATCTATGGCAGAGCTCTTGGAATTCTACGGAAAGGATTCTGAACAGGCACTCCGTGAGGAAATGTTTGAAATTAACAAAAACGGTAAATTAGCCTCAGAGATGCAGCGCAAGATTGTTGAGGAAATTGAAGTCACGCCAGAGGAGGTAAGGGAGTATTTTAATGATATCCCGAAGGATTCCCTTCCTATATTTGGTACAGAGCTAAAGGTGGCGCAAATAGTGGTTATACCTGAAATCACCGAAGATTCAAAAAATGCAGCAATAGAAAAGCTAAAGGAGTTTAAGGCTGACGTAGAGGAAAACGGTGCCAGTTTTACAACCAAAGCCGTTTTTTATTCAGATGATGTTGCCTCCCGAAGTAAGGGCGGCATGTACACATTAAACCGAAAGCGTCCCCAAATGGTCAAGGAGTTTAGGGATGTTGCCTTTTCACTACAGGAAGGTGAAATTTCTGAACCTTTCGCAACTGATTTTGGCTACCATATTGTCTTACTTGAAAAAGTAAGGGGGCAGGAATATGATGTTAGGCACATTTTACTTAGACCAGAAATCACCGAGGAGGCCATACTTGCCGCAAAGGAAAAAATCAATAAGGTAAGAGAAAGAATCGTAGCCGGTGACCTAAGCTTTGCAGAGGCCGCAATGGAGTTTAGTGACGAAAAGGAAACGAAGTTTAACGGCGGGCAGTTGATTAATCCCTATACTCAGGATTCCAGTTTTGAACTAACCAAAATGGATCCCGAACTCTACGCCCAAATTCAGGATTTGGATGATGGCGAACTTAGTCTCGTCCAACAAGATCAAGATAGGGTGAATCGTATAAAGTTTAAGATATTAACCGTAACAGATAGAATTAACGAGCATAAGGCAGATTTTGCTAAAGATTACTTAAAGATTAAGCGTTTGGCAGAACAGGAAAAGCAAATTAAAACCATAAGCAAGTGGCAAGACGAAAAAATTGATGATACTTACGTGAAAATAAGTGATGATTACAAGAGCTGTGAGTTTAACGGCAATTGGTTAAAACTTGATACTGAATAATATGTCTGACGTTGCTAAGATTGAGCAGTTTGTAGAAAAGTACGGCGCTCTAAAAAAAGAAATTGCCAAAATTATCGTCGGTCAGGATGAGGTGGTCAACCAAATTTTAATTTCGATTTTTTCTGGTGGTCACAGCTTATTGATTGGAGTGCCTGGATTGGCTAAAACCCTTATGGTCAACACTATTGCTCAAGCTTTAGGATTAGATTTCAAGAGAATACAATTTACGCCAGATTTAATGCCAAGCGACATTCTTGGCAGTGAGATTTTGGACGAAAACCGGCAATTCAAATTTTTAAAGGGTCCTATTTTTGCCAACATCATTTTGGCAGATGAAATTAATAGAACACCTCCAAAAACGCAAGCAGCACTTTTGGAGGCCATGCAGGAAAGAGCGGTTACCGTTTCGGGTCACCACTATAAATTAAACTTGCCTTATTTTGTGCTCGCCACGCAAAACCCAATTGAGCAAGAGGGTACTTACCCCCTGCCAGAAGCCCAGCTGGATCGTTTTATGTTTGCAATAAATTTGGAGTATCCAACTTTTAGTGAGGAGGTTGAGGTTGTTAAAACTACCACAACAGATGTAAAGAAAACCGTAAACGCATTATTCACCGCCCAGGAGATTATTGATTACCAGGACGTAATACGTCGAATTCCTGTTGCAGACAATGTCATTGAGTATGCGGTAACCATGGTTAGTAAAACCAGGCCAAAGGCAAACTCGGCGTCAGAACTTGTTTCGGAGTTTGTTGACTGGGGTGCTGGGCCTAGGGCGTCG
>Ga0207419_1000481_pt1 | contig 34947 bp, 21 predicted proteins | sample ElkSloMetagenome_4_FD_184723 | JGI IMG/M metagenome (GOLD analysis project Ga0207419, IMG submission 184723) | Hot spring microbial communities from Elkhorn Slough, Monterey Bay, USA - MD2A (version 2) | ecosystem: Environmental > Aquatic > Marine > Intertidal zone > Estuary: Microbial mat ...
TGGGGCTGAAGGCGGTCCCAAGGGTTAGGCTGTTCGCCTATTAAAGCGGTACGCGAGCTGGGTTCAGACCGGCGTGAGCCAGGTCGGTCCCTATCTGTCATGGGCGTTGCAGATTTGAAGGGCTTCTTCTTTAGTACGAGAGGATTAGGAAGGACGCACCCCTGGTGATCCTGTTGGTCCGCTAGGGCCATCGCAGGGTAGCTAAGTGCGGCAGGGATAACCGCTGAAAGCATCTAAGCGGGAAGCCTCCCCTGAGATAAGATCTGCTAGCTTTGCGTGAGACCCCTGGAAGACCACCAGGTTGATAGGCCGCATGTGTAAAGGGTGAGAGCCCCTCAGCAGAGCGGTACTAACGGTCGAACGCTTGATCACATCAACCGAACGCCGTCGGCAATACGTTGCCTCGGCGATCGGCCAAACTACTACACGATAATTGACCCTCTTGGTGTGCGACACGTCGCGCTTGGCAAGTCCGAGCACCGGCGTTTCTGGCACACAACATGGTGTTCGAAGAGCTTGGCTGCTGCGAAAGTATGCGACTCCCAGCGACTGGTATCTATCTGTCGCTGGGTCGCTTCGGGTCGGTCGGAAGACCGGTTCGGGGTTTGTCGGTGACCAGAGGTACTGGGTCACACCTGTTCCCATTCCGAACACAGAAGTTAAGCCAGTGCCGCCGATGATACTGCATTGTGGGAAAGTAGGTCGTTGCCGGCTAAACGAAGCCCCCGGAGGTACATCCTCTGGGGGCTTCTTTTGTTTTACGATCTTGCGCTCGTGATTGATCCGAGTCTCCTGAAGTCGTCGCGCTAGGCGGTCTCGACGACCCGGTAACGCCCGAGCGGCGTCCGTCTTGCCGTGAGACCCGCTTCGCTTCGGCGGCGTGGTGCGCGACTGCATGGGGTGTCGTTCGATTCGCTCGCTGCCGGTCTGCTCGCGAGTCAGAGGTTGGTGTTCTAGTCATCTGAATGGGGGGCGGCTGGGCAAGCAGCGGTTGAAGACCATCGAGGTGAAAGCGGGCCGGCGCAGCAGCGGTTGGTAGCCGCCATGGGCCATGGGTCGCGGTGTCGCGATGTCGTCTGGCGCGGACGATAAGCGCGTGCCTCGGCTCTGGCGGATTCGTTTGCTTGTTCTCGCCTTCGTGGGTTGGACGCGAGCGGTGCCGGATACGCGGGCGGTACGTTGAGCGGATACGGGAGCCATTGCGGCGTTGGTCCGCGTGTTGAGCAACGGGTTGACGCCCGTGCAGCGCACGCGGGCGGCGGCGTTACGCGGTGTTCGGTGAGGGTCTCGCACGACTCATGCACGTCGTTGCAAGGCGAGCCTCGCGTCCGACCAGCAGTCTCGCCTGATATCGATCGGGTCGATCTGGGCGGCGGTCGGCGAGCCGCCACGTCATGCTTCAACCTCTTCGCACCATGTGGCGTCTTGGAATGCCGCTCACAAACAGTCATCGAATAAGGCGGCGGGTGTGACGGCGGGTCTGACGACGCGTCATCGTGTCGGGCGCGCGGGATCGCCGCTTGCAGACGCATTGGCACCCATTCGCGCCGGCGCCTTCGTGGTCGTAGAAGGTCAACCTTGCGGTTCGGCGTCGGGTGGAGTCCGGGTGGTGCCGCGGATCACGGCGTGTTTCACCAGCATCGCGATGACGCGGCTCGCCTGCTGCTCGGGTGAGCCGTCGTCCGGCGTGAGGCGTAGTTCAGCGTCCGTGGGGGCTTCGTACGGGGCGTCCACGCCGGTGAAACCGGTGATTTCCCCGGCCCGCGCTTTCTTGTAGAGGCCCTTGGGGTCGCGTCGTTCGCATTCTTCGATCGGCGTGTCGACGAACACCTCGAAGAAGGGGAGTTCGGCTTCGTCGTGCATGACGCGTGCTCGGTCGCGGTCGCTGCGGTACGGGCTGATGAAGCTCACGAGCGTGAGCACGCCCGCGTCGGCAAACAAGCGGCTCACCTCGCCGATGCGTCGGATGTTCTCCTGGCGGTGTTCCGGCGAGAAGGTGAGGTCGCTGTTGAGGTGGTGGCGGACGTTGTCGCCGTCGAGGCGATAGGCGACGACGCGGCGTTCGAGCAGGAGGCGTTCGAGCTCGACGGCGACGGTCGATTTGCCGCTTCCGGAGAGTCCCGTGAACCAGAGGGTGGCGCCGCGGTGTCCGAGAGCCGCGGCCCGCTCGTCGGCCGAGACGCCGCCGTGGTGCCAGGTGATGTTGGTGGAAGCCGGGCCGCTCGCGCCGCGCTGCATATCGGGGTCCTCCGTTCGGGCTCGATCGCCGTCCTCGGGTCGAACACTGATTCGCGGCATACGCCCTTCGCCGCGCGCCGCGGGTGCGAAGTTGCGCGGCTGTCGGAAACGGCTGCGATCCGCCGCGGACGCTCACCCGGTTTGGCGTTCACTCGCCCACGACGCCCGAGTCTACAGAGTGGTGCGATTCTCATGCGCTCTTGCCGTTGGTTGGTCTGCGACGCACGCGCCGCAAAGGCGGGTCGTCGCGTCGGCGGCTGGGATTCCGCGCGACCCGGGCGTCGCGAGCGCGACGTCCGCCCCGGCCGTGATCGGGCCGCTTCGGAAGCGACTTCAAGCGGTCGTCGGTGGCGAGTGACGCTGCCGAATCGGGTCCGATAGATCGTGCTGGCGGCTCTCGGTGTGCGATTCACAAACCCTTGAAAGGCCGACGGCCCATGCCTTCTCGCCCGTTGCTAGACTCGGCCCTTCGATGCGTCGAATCCGCTGCGGTCGGCTCGGCCGGCGGCGGCGTCTGTGTGCCGACGCCCTGACTCATACGAACTATGCGGACGCCTCATGACCACACATGCCACGCACTTCAATCTGACGCACCTGGAGATGCTCGAGGCCGAGGCCATTCACATCATGCGTGAGGTCGCCGCCCAGTTCGAGCGGCCGGCGCTGATGTTTTCGGGCGGCAAGGACTCGATCGTGATGGTGCGCCTCGCCGAGAAGGCCTTTCGGCCGGCCCGGTTCCCCTTCCCGCTGCTGCACGTCGACACCGGGCACAACTTCCCGGAGGCGATCCGTTTCAGAGACGAGCTCGTCGAGGGTCTCGGCGAACGGCTGATCGTCGCCCACGTTCAGGAGGCGATCGACAAGGGCCTGGCCACGGAAGACCCGGGGCCGCACCCATCGCGGAACCGCGCGCAGATCCCGACGCTGCTCGATGCAATCGAGACGCACAAGTTCAACGCCCTGTTCGGCGGCGCCCGTCGCGACGAAGAGAAAGCCCGCGCTAAAGAGCGCATTTTCAGCTTCCGCGACGAGTTCGGGCAGTGGGACCCGAAGAACCAACGCCCGGAACTCTGGAACCTCTACAACGGTCGTCACCGCCCGGGCGAGCATATCCGTGTCTTCCCGCTCTCCAACTGGACGGAGATGGACGTTTGGCAGTACATCGCTCGCGAGGGGATCGACATCCCGTCGATTTACTTCTCGCACAAGCGTGAAGTTTTCATACGCGACGGACAGTTGATGCCGACGAGCGAGTTTATGGGCGTGCCGAAAGACGCGGACGTGTCGGAACGTGTCGTGCGGTTCCGCACGGTGGGGGACATGACTTGCACGGCCGCGGTGGAGTCGCCCGCGTCTACGCTGCAGGACATCATCGGCGAGGTCGCCGCCGCCCGCGCTTCCGAGCGCGGCGCCCGCATGGACGACAAGCGAAGCGAAGCCGCCATGGAAGACCGCAAGAAGGAAGGCTACTTCTGATGCCCGAAGACTCTCTCAGCACGACCGAGTCGCGCATCGTCGAAGGCTCCACGCCCGCCGCCGATCCGCATGCCGCGGGCTCCGCCTTCTCCGACGACGCCTACCTCAACATGTCCCTCTTGCGTCTGCTGACCTGCGGCAGCGTGGACGACGGCAAGTCGACCCTCATCGGCCGGCTGCTGTTCGACTCCAAATCCATCTTCGAGGACCAGCTCGACGCGGTCACGCAGCACTCGCTCAACCGCGGTGACGAGCGCGTCAACCTCGCTTTGCTGACCGACGGCCTGCGCGCCGAACGCGAGCAGGGCATCACCATCGACGTCGCCTACCGCTACTTCGCGACCCCGAAGCGGAAGTTCATCATCGCCGACACGCCGGGCCACGTGCAGTACACACGCAACATGGTCACCGGCGCCTCGACCGCCAACCTCGCGCTCATCCTGATCGACGCGCGGCACGGCGTCATCGAACAGACCTATCGGCACTCGTTCATCGCGTCCCTTCTCCGCATCCCGCACGTCTGCGTCTGCATCAACAAGATGGACCTCGTCGACTGGTCCGAGGCCCGGTACGAAGAGATCCGCAAAGATTACGAGCAGTTCGCCGCCAAACTCGAGATCCAGGACTTGACCTTCATCCCCATGTCCGCGCTCATGGGCGACAACGTCGTCGAGCGCAGCGAGCACATGCCCTGGTACAGGGGCGGCCCGCTGCTGCACTATCTCGAGAACGTGCACATCGCGTCCGATCGCGATCTCATCAACTGCCGCTTCCCCGTGCAATGGGTCGTGCGGCCGCAAAGCGACGAGCACCACGATTTCCGCGGTTACGCGGGCCAGGTGGCGGCGGGGGTGTTCAAGCCGGGCGACGAGGTCGCGGCCATGCCGTCGGGGCTGACCAGCCGCATCAGCACGGTGTCGGTCGGCGATCAGAAAATCGACGCCGCCGGGCCGCCGATGTCGGTGACCATCGAGCTCGAAGACGACCTCGACGTCTCGCGTGGCGACATGCTCTGTCGGCCTAACAACCGGCCGCGCGCCGACCAGGACATCGACGCGATGCTCGTTTGGATGGCCGAGCAACCGATGCAGCTCAACAAGAAGTACGCCATCAAGCACACCACGCGCGACGCCCGCTGCATGATCAAAGACTTGCGGTACCGCATCAACGTGTCGACGCTGCACCGCGAGGAAGACGTCACGGAGCTCAAGCTCAACGACATCGGCCGCATCTCGATGCGTACGACCGTGCCGCTGCTGTGCGATCCGTACCGCCAGTGCCGCCTGACCGGCAGCTTCATCGTCGTCGACGAAGCCACCAACGTGACCGTCGGCGCCGGCATGATCCTCTAATCTGGATCGCGCGAACGCGAGCCTTGCTCCCGCTCGATGTGCTCGCGACCGCTGCGCCGAAGATCGCTGCGGCTCGACTTCCGCCGCGGAAGCGCCGCATCTCATGGCAGTTTCCTGACGAGACCCAAACAGATCGACAAGGCGAAGTTTCTTGCCCCGCCAGGCGTGGCGCCCCGGGCGGCGCATGAAGCAATCGCCCTGAGCCCGCTTCGCGCGATAGCATCGCCTGCTGAATCGCACGCACACAGAAACGAGCGCGAGGTCGCGGAGTCGGCCTACGCACACGCCAGCGATTCGCGAGCGATTGAACCTCGCTTCGAGGACGCCCATGACCCGACACGATCGCGATACGAACGCCGCCCCGCCTCCTGACGCCGACGCCGGTTCGCGTTCGCGTGGTCGCCGCGGTCGCCGCCTGCTCACGGTCGTCATCAGCGTTCTGGCGCTGCTGCTGCTCGCGGTGTATCTCACCGGCCCGTGGCTCGCCGCGGGCGTGGTCAAGTCTCGCATCGCCGGCGCCGCGTCGAACGCCATCTCGGGAGAGGTGCGCATCGACGGCGTCGAAGTGTCGTGGTTCGGGCCGCAGCGGCTCACCGGCGTCGCTCTGCGCGATCCGTCGGGCGACGTCGTCGCCTCGCTCGACGCGGTGTCGATCGACCGCACGGCCTTCTCGCTGATCGCCGCGCCCGCCGATCTGGGCGAGGTCGTACTCGACGGCGCTCGCGTCACGCTCGCGATCAACGAGGCGGGCACGTCCAATCTCAAGCGAGCGGTCGCGAAACCGGGGTCGGTCCGCGCTTCGCCGTCAGCCGCCGCGGCTGCGCCATCTCCACGAAGCGAAGCGCACGCGCCGCCGCGCGTGCCCGAGGAACTCGACTTCCGCCTCGTGGCGGCCGAGCCCGTCGTCGTCGATTGGTCGACTCCCACCGATTCGGGCCGCCTGCTCATGGACCTCAAGGCGGACGCCGTCCGCCCCGCGGAGCCCGCGACCTTCACCCTCACCACCACGCAAGCCGACGGCGGCGCCGGCTCGGCGAAGTCCGTTGAGGTCGTCTTCAGCTACGAGCGTCTGATCGGCGACGACGGTCGGCTCGACCTCCGCCGGGCTCAGCCGGCGCTGGTCGTTACGGGCGAGAACGCGCCGCCCGCGCTCGCGGAGATCGCCACGGCGCTCTTGCCCACGGCTCGCGCCCGGCTTATCACGCCCAACGACATCGACGCCCGCGAGCCCATCTCCTTCTCGCTCGGCGTCAAGCTCGACGACGGTCGGCTCCGGCTCGTCGACCCGGAACGCCCGGCGTACATCGACGTGCCTATCACCGCTGCCCTTGCCTCGACGCTCCTCGGCGAGACCGGCGCCGGTCTCGCGCTCGACCCGCCGCGCCGCCCTGCCCGCGTCACCATCGAGGCGCTCGACGTGCCGCTCGCCGGCGCGATCGCCAAAGCCCTCAACTGGCGCCTTCCGCACACCGAACTTCCTTCGCTTGCCGACGCCCGCCTCGTCGCCCGCATCGACGTGCCGCAACTGACCGGCGATCTTCGCCTCGAACGCGACGCGGCGGACGATGAAACGCCGGCCGACCCCGCGGGCGATCCCGATTCACCGCGAGCGCGAGCTGCCGCGGCCTCCGACGGCGCGCCCACCGACCGCTTCCGCCTCGAACGGGTCTCGATCGCAGCGACGACCTTCCGCGTGGCCGCCGATCCGATCGCCGCCGGCGCCAGCGTGCGAGGCTCGCTGCGCATCGCGCCGCGCACCGGCGAGCCCGCCACCGTCGACATCGACCTCGCCGCCGCCGATCTGCTCGATGCGAGGGGTCGATTCGCCTCGATTGAAACAGTGTCACTGAGCGGCGAAGTCCGCATCGACGGTCTTGCGCTCGCCGCCGTGCAACCCTTCGCGCGCGGCGCCGAGCTCGTCGAACTCCTCGGTGAGACCGTCACGCTCACCGCCCGGGCCACGACCGAGGCTGCGGGCGAACCGGTCGAACTCGCCCTCGACGCACGCACCTCGGGCGGCGTCTCGCTCCTCGCCGCCGTGCTCTTCGACGAAGGCGTGCTCACCGCGCGCGACGACACCGCTGCCGATCTGCGCGGTATCCGTTTCCGCGACGACCGGCCTAGCGAGCGTCTTGTTGCCGTGGCCGAGATGTTCCTCGCAGAAGAACGCGTCCGGCTCGAGCCCGTTGTCGGCGCTGATATCCGCTCTTTGGCTCAGCTCGACATCTCGGCGTTTCGCGTACCGCTCACCGCGTCGCAACCGCTGACGGAAACCACGGCCGAGCTGTCGCTGCGTGTGGAAGACGTTGTGTTGCGTGCTCCTCGCGACGGCGACTTACCGCCGATGTTCGTCGAGCCCGGCACAGACACTCGGCTCGACAGCGACATCCGCGCGTTCTACGACCGCGGCGTCCTCCGCATCGCGCCTCCAGCCGCCGACGGCCCGTCATTGATCGCGATCGCCGACGCCGGCGCGCTCGCACGCGGCTTCGGGGTTCCACTCGCGTTCGACGTCCGTCAGCCCGCCGCGCCGCCCGGTGTCGCCGATGCCGAGCCGGTCGCGCGAGGCGATTCGGTCGAAGGCTTCGTCATAGTCGATTTTCCCGGCGTGCTCGCGATCTCCACCGCCGGCGAACGCCCCCTCGAAATCGATCTGTCGGCGGACGATCCACTCCAGAGCTTCTCTACGCCGATCCGTCTCGCGCTCCGAAGCGACCTCCGTTTGCAGACGCTTTCCGACGAAACGCCGTATGCCCACCGCGCCCATCCCGTTCTCCCGCTCCTCGTCATCAGCCGGCCGATCGTCGAGATCGATCCCGCCGCCGGCGCCGACGGCTCGCAGGTCGTCGCTCGGATCACCAACGCCGCCGAAGCCAGGCAGACGGCCGACACCGTCGCGATCGACCTGACGGCCACGCTGACGCGCGACGCCCTCTTCCGGCCGGGCGACGCGGCGATCACCAGCTTTGTCCCACAACTCGCGGGCGAACTACGCGGCCTGCGCCTCCGCACGCTCGGCCCGTTCGCACCCGGGCTCGTCGAACCGCTTTCCGCCGCGGCCGGAGCCTCCGCCGACGTCGTCTTCTCGCCCGTCTCCATCGGCGGCGACCGGGGATCGCTCGTCGAACTCCGCACCGCCGCGGATTCCGCGCTAACCGCCGTCCTGCTGCCGCAGCCTGACGCGCTGCGGGTCGTCAACGCGTCGGGTCGCGTTCGGCTGACGCCCGAGCGGCTCGACGACGCGCTGCTGGCCTTTGAAACTGAGCCGAGCGATTGGCGTGACGATCGCCCGGCGCCCGCCGACGAAAGCATCAACCAAGCGACCGCAACGAGCCGAGTCGGGCTTGCGTCGCCCGCGGCCTTCGCTGTGGAACTCGCCGACCTGAGCGTCCCCGCGCGAGACGGCTCGCTCTCGCTGGCGGGTCTCCAGCCGCTGTCGCTCACCGCACGCGCCGACGGGCCCGTCGAACTCGCGATCACCGATGAAGACGCCCCGACGGGTTCGCGTCGCCTCCGCATCGCCGGCGTCGTGGCTTCGACCGAGTTGCCCATCGGCGAGCAAAGAGGCGCCGCTCCCGCCGCCGACGATCCAAGTCGGTCAAACAGTCCGATCTCGATCCGGGCGAGCGCTCAACTCGTCGACCCCATGTTCGCTGACCGCACGCTCGCCGACGCCGAACTCGATCTCCGACTCGGCGAGGGGCCGCTGGTCGGCATTCTTGAGATCAGCGAGGGTCGGCCCGAAGCGATCGACCGTTGGCTCGGCGCCGCCGGCGACGGACCGGGCCCCTTCGCCGCAACGCTCGGCGAGCGCTTCGCCCTCTCCGCCGCCACGTCCATCGCCAGCCCGGGTGAGTCCGACGGCGGATTCGTTCTCCGCCTCGACGCCGAACGACTCGACCTCAACGCCCGCCTGCTCGCCGAGCGGGAGGGCGAGCGTGTCGTTGGTTATCGCCTCGCCGAACCGGTGGACGCCGAGTTCGTGTTCGCGCCGCAATTGATCGACTTCCTGCTCGTTGGGAGCGCTCGCGGAAAGGCGGGCGCCGACCCGCAGCGGCTCGCGCTCGACCGGCTCGCGATGGTTCGCGTCTCGCTCGACACGCTTCGGCTCGGTTCGTTCGACGAACTCTTCGCCGCCGATCGGTTCGTGATCGATGCGCAGCTCGTCGCTGACGACCTGCGCATCCTCACGCCCTCGGTCGCGTCCGACCCCGACGACTCTCCAGGCGCAGCGACGCCGCTCTCGCCGCCCGTGCTCATTCCGCGCATGACGGCGACGCTCACCCGCGTGCCCGAGTCGAGAACCGACGGGGATCGCGGCGCCGGGTCGACGACTGTTTCGCCGGATCTACCGCTCGGCTTCGAACTGCGTGCGTTTAACAACGCCGCCGACGAGACTTTCTCGATTGTCGGAAGCGCCCGCCAAGGTGGTCAGCCGGACGATGGCGCCGCCGCCGTCGACAGCGGGCCCGTCCTCATCGACGCCGCCGTCCGCGGAAGCGCGCCCACTCGGCTCGCCGACGCCATCGCCGGCGCGGACGGCTTGCTCGTTCTCGCCCTCGGTGAACGCGCCGACGTGCAGCTCAACCTCACCGGCGTCGCCGCCGACCGGTCGCGCGGCGACATCGTCGGCTCGCTCGACACGCCGCGCGCCTCCGCCTCGCTCGCGGGCCGACTCGACGACGGCGCCTTCGTCTCCAGCGGCGACCCCGCCACCGCTCCCTCTTCGTTGACCGTCTCGCGCATCACCAACTCGTTCTCCGAGCGAGCCCTGGCGCCGTTGTTCCCGCTGCTGAGTTCGTTCGAAAAGACGCCGACCGATCGGCCGCTGGTGCTCACCGCCACCGCCCGCGGCGGGCGCCCGCTTTCGCTCCCGCTCGACGGCGATCTCACAAAGCTCGACGGCGCCCTCCGCGTCGACCTCGGCTCCGTCACCTTCGCCTCGTCCGACCTCCTCGCCGAAGCGCTCCGCGTGACCTCCAACGTTCAGCAAGGCTCCATCGCCGGGAACATCGAGCCCGTCACCGTCACCTTCGACGGCGGCGTCGCCCGCTATCGCGACCTCGTCATCCCTTGGGGCGACGTCACGCTCACCTCGTCCGCCGTCATCGACCTCCCGCGGCGCACGATGGACGTAACGGTCATGGTGCCGCTGTCCGAACTCTCGGCCGACGTCGAGCGCGCGGTCCGCGACGTGCCGGGCGGCCGCCGTCTCGCGAGCATCCCGCTCCGAGCCCGCGGACCGATCGGCGAGGCCAAGCTCGAACTCGCCCCCGACCTGCTCGCCGAAGCGCTCCGACGGGACGTACGCGGCGAAGCGGAGCGCGCCATCGACGACGCGTTGCGCAAAGCCCTCGACGACATCTTCAACCGCGACGACGAATGAACCGACGCCGCGAGTGGAAGTGGGGGGGAAGCGGTGAAGCGAACTCAGGGAGATTTCGCACGTCGCGTGCGAGCGAAGCCGCTTACGCGTCTTCGTCTTTCGACATTTTCTGCGCCGCTTCGAGTTTGATCACGCGGCTGGTCTTCATCTTGCCGCCGAGCCGCCGCTTGGGCAGCTTCGTCGGCACGATGCCGCCGGGGAACTTCGCCGGGTCGAGGGCGCCTGACTCGGCCGGCAGTTCGGGACGGCTCGCCGTGTACCGGTTCATTGACTTGAGCGTCTCCCGCCGCTTCTCCTGCGTCACGCGCTCCTTCTCGATGTCGCTCGGCACCGGTCCGGGATCGAACCCGTGCGTCTCGTACGCCGGGATGTGCGTGTTCGCGAGTTTCTCAACCTGCGTCAGCAGCGGGCCCTGATCCGGGCTCACGAAGCTGAACGCCACGCCGCCCCGACCGGCCCGCGCCGTCCGGCCGATCCGGTGCACATAGATCTCGGGATCCTCGGGCAGGTCGAAATTGATCACGTGCGTGATACCGTCTACGTCGATGCCCCGCGCCGCGAGGTCCGACGCCACCAGCACGTGCAGCTTGCCCGCCCGGAGCTGCTTCATGATCGAGTTGCGCTTGCCCTGCGGAAGGTCGCCGTGGATCGCCTCCGCGTTGATCCCGTCCTTCTTCAATCCGTTGGTGATCTTGTCCACCGTCCGCTTCATCCGGCAGAACACGAGCGCCAGTTCCGGCTTCTCGTAGTTCACCACGTGCGTCAGCAGCCGCGGCTTGTCCCACGGCTCCACCGAGATGTACCGCTGATCCACCAGCGACACCGTCAGCGAGCCGCCCGTCGTCACCAGACGCTCCGCGTCTTTCTGCATGAACGTCCGGCCCAGCGACTCGATCTCGTCCGAGATCGTCGCCGAAACGAACATCGTCTGGTGCTCCGTCGAGCGGATCGCGCCGAGGATCTTCTTGATGTCGTCCCGGAAGCCGATGTCCAGCATCCGATCCACCTCGTCGAGCACGGCGAAGCGCACATTGCCGAGGTGGATGTGCCCTCGGTTCATCATGTCCATCAGTCGGCCCGGCGTCGCCACCACTACCTCGGGCCGCTTCGCCAACCGCGACGCTTGCGTCTCGATCTTCTGACCGCCGTACACCGTCGCGAAATTCAACGGCGTGTACCGCGCCAGCGACGCCAGCTCGTCGGTGATCTGGATCGCCAGTTCACGCGTCGGCGCCAGGATGATCGCCTGGAACTCGATCCCGCGAACGCAATTGTTCACCACCGGCAGGCCGAACGCCGCGGTCTTTCCGCTGCCCGTACGCGACTGACCAAGGATGTCCTTGCCCGTGAGCGCGAGAGGGATCAACTCCGCCTGAATCTTCGTGGGCGCCTCGAATCCTGCGGCATCCAGCGATTTCAGGATCGAGCCGCGCAGCCCGAGCTGGCGGAACGTCTTGCCTGCGAAAATCTCTTCCCACTTCTTGTCCGCCTTGCCGCGCGGCTTGCTGTTGTCGGTCTTTCGGCGCGGCTTCTCGACGGGTTCCGCGGCGGCTTCGCCCGGTTCGGCCGCACGATCCGCATCGGCCGCGTCTTCGGCCGGCTCAACCGCTTCCGAGGCCGAAGGCCGACTACGATCCGCCCGCTCGCGCGATCGAGCTTTCAAGTCCGGCACGCGCCGCCGGCGTCCGCCGCTCGATTCGCCGTTCTCAACCGAACCGGCTTCGTCGTCCGCCGACGGGCGTGAAGCATCGTCATCATCCACGGCCGCGGTTGCAGACGGCTCGTCGCCGACCTCCGCGGTCTTCTTGCCGCCGGTCGCTTTCTTTGAACGTCGGCGACGCTTCTTCTTACCGCCCCCCGCCGGCACGAGATTGTCCGGCGTCGCTTCCGCCGGCTCGCTGGGCGTCGCCGGCACGTCCACCGTTCCGTCCGCCTCGACGCCCGGTTCGGCCACCGTAGTTGCGCCCTGCGTCGTCTCCGAGGTTCCCGTCGCCTTGCGCGACGACGACTTCTTCCGGCGCCGCCGCGACTTGCTCTTCTTCTTCGCCGTGTCGCCGCCGCCCGCACCCGCCCCCGCTTCGTCGCTTTCCGGGCCCCTGGCTGTCGTCAGTTCGTCCATGGTCCTACCGCGCACCTATATCGTCGTCGCGGCCAAGGCCTTCCACGTCCGGATCACTGGCGCTCGACCCGTCGTCGCTTGCCAGCCGCGAATCAAACCGCGACGACACCAACGACGGAGCGGGCGCTCGCCATCCGGAACCGCGGAGAGGAAGACCCTCGCCTGGTCCGGTGTTTCGATCGGCTGCCGCCTGCCGATCGAGTCGCACCTTGCGTCTGGTAAGGAACACGTTCGAAGCTGCGGCGTCCCTAGTCTACGCGAGCCGCGCCTCGCCGCTCAACAGCCCTTCCACAGCCGCCCTCGTTTGCCCCCCGTCCGACTCGCCCGCCCCGCTCCGCCGCCTCCGGAACCCACATCTCGCGGGTCCCCCGGCTGGCCCCGGTCCGGTTCCCGTCCGCTTGCTCGCCCGCCCACCCGCCGTCTCGCTCACCGCCTGCCGCTTTTTCCATCTCCCGCCGCCAATCTGCCGATCCTCACCCAGCGATACTGTGCGTTCTCCATGGCTGGTCTCCCCCGGCCCGCCCACCTCCTCCGCCCGCTCGCCACGATCGCGAAAGGCCGCCCGCCAGTGACCCACCCCTCGACGCTCCATATCGATCTCGACGCCCTCTCCGCGAACCACCGCGTCGTCTCACAGGCCCTCGCCGCCGACCGCGCCGCCGTCGCCAGCGACCGCGCCGGTCTTCGCCACCCCGCCGGCTCGGGCGTCTGCGCGGTGCTCAAGGCCGACGGCTACAGCCTCGGCGCCGCACGCCTCGCCAAAAAGCTCGCCTCGCTCGGCCTCGACCTCATCGCCGTCTATCACCCTGACGAAGCGCGCGAACTCCTCAACACCCACCTCGGCGTTCCCGTCCTCATCTTCATGCCCGTCCACGCCCTCGCCCGCGACGACCGGCTCTTCCACGCTCTCTCCCGCGGCCTCATCCACCTCTCCATCCACGACCGCTCCTGCTTTGACGCCGCCGCCGACATCGCCGACTCGCTCGGCATCTCCATCCCCGTCCATATCGCCGTCGACACCGGCATGGCCCGCGCCGGTTCTCCGCCCGACGAAGCCTACGAACTCATCAACCTCGTCCTCGACCACCCGCGACTCCGGCTCGCGGGTCTCGCCACCCACTTCGCCTCCGCCGACTCGTCGGACGAACTGACGCGCAACCAACTCGCCGCGTTCGACGACCTCCTCGGTCGTTTCGTCCTCCCGCCGCGGCTCAGCCGCGCCGGCGGCGTCGAAAGCCGCCGCGTCCTGCCCGCCGATTTGCGTATCCACGCCGCCAACTCTTTCGCTTTCTTCCGCACGACCGCAGCTCATTTCACCACCGTCCGCGTCGGCATCGCTCTGCTGGGTTACGCGGGCGAAGAGTTCGCCGACCCGCAGAACTTCGCGCTCCGCGACGCCGCCGAGCGGTTGACCCCAATCCTCCGGTGGTCGTCCTCGATCGTCCAGATCAAAGTCCTCCCGCCCGGCGCGACCGTCGGCTACGGCAGCACATGGCGTGCTCCCGACGCCGGCGCCCGCATCGGCACGCTCCCGGTCGGCTACGCCGACGGCTATCCCGTCGCGCTTTCCTCCGACGCCGTCACCGGCGCGCCGCGCGCCCACGTCACGCTGACCACCGCCGCCGGCGAACGCGTCGCCGTTCCAGTCCTCGGCCGTGTTTCTATGGACCAGATCACCGTGGACCTGTCGCGGCTGCCCGACGGCGCCGTCCACCGCGGCCACGCGGTCGATGTCGTCTCGAACGACCCCACCGAACCGAATCATTTACCGAAGCTCGCCCGCGCCGCAGGCTCGATGACTCATGAAATGCTCTGCCGGCTCTCCGCCCGTCTCGATCGTCGGTATGTCGCCGGCGCCCAGCGCGCCGAGCCCGCCGCATCCACCCGCCCCGCCACAGTCGCCGTACACGGCCCGAGCGAGCGACCGATGAAGCGACACGAGAACCTCACGGCGCAATAGCCGCCAGAGCATCGGCCCGGCCCACGACCGCGCTTCCGTCGCACCACGCTGGGCCGTTGTCGTTCACATGGTCGGACGCGGCGACAACGCCGCAGGTCAGAATCGCGACGTCCTGCAACTACCGGGGCGATGACGTCCTTATTCAGCCGGTTCCGACCCTCGACGGGTCGAGACGCAGTCGGTCGGCCGTCGAGCGATCGCCGCCGGGCAGCGCCAGGATCTCCGCGCACGCCTCTTCAACCGCCTTTCGCTGACCCGGCCAAAGCCAACGCCGCAAGGCCGCGGCACGCGCCTTACCTTCCAACCCGATCGGCCCATCCACCCACCGCGCCCCGTCGTGTTCCGCGTTCAACCGCGGCTCCCAATCGCTCGGTACCTCCACCACGAACCGCGGCGACAGAACCACCGCATCAAGCTCCGGCACGAAGAACGGGTGCACCTGCTCAAGACACCACACGCCGCCGAACTCGCGCGCCGACGCCCGCACGTCCAGCCCGACCTCCTCAAGGACTTCCCGAACCATCGCCGCCACTGCCGCCTCGCCCGACTCGACGTGGCCCATCACACAATGCCAGGTCCCCGCCATAGGCTCGCGCGTTCGCCGCAGTTGGAGGAACTCAAACGCCGCCCCTCCCCGCTCTCCGCTGCGCGCGCCGCCCGTCCGTGCATTGGGCGCGACGGGCCGCACGATATACACGTCGATCAGATCCGCACGCACGCTCGGCATCACGCCCGCGCCTCCGCCGCGTCATCTACCACACTCGCTCCCAACGCCGCCACGATCGGCGCCGCTTTCACCAGCGTCTCTATCCACTCCGCGTCGGGCTCGCTGTCCGCCACGATCCCCGCCCCAACCGGCAGCACCAACCGTCGCCCGCCCGCGCCGTCGCCTTCCACCGTCGCCGTCCGGATGCCGACGCTCAGCGTCAACTGCCCGTCCCCTCGCACCACGCCGACGGCGCCGCAGTACACCCCGCGCCCTTCGAAGCCGGGCCGCCGCTCCAGTTCGTCGATGATCTGCATCGCCCGCACCTTCGGCGCCCCCGTCACACTCCCCGGCGGGAACGCCGCCCCGAGCAGCGCGCCCAGACCGACGCCCCCTCGCAGCCGCGCCGACACTGTCGCCACCCCGTGCGCCACGCCGTGTCGCTCGCCCGCCATCGTCCCTTCCGCGCCCGCTTCCTCCGCGCCCGCCTCTTCCGCGTGGTGAGACTCGATCCGCCGCGCCTCGTCCACCCGTACCGACCCTATCTCGGCCACGCGCCCCAGATCGTTGCGCATCAGGTCGACGATCATGTTCAGCTCGGCAAGGTCCTTCGCCGCGACGTCGAGCTCGCCGGCCGATCCGAGTTCCCGTGTGCCCTTGATCGGCCGCGTCGTCGCCCGCCCCGCCGCATCGACGTCGACGAACAACTCCGGGCTCCACGACATCGTCGCTCTGTTTGCCCAGCTCGCTTCCGCATCGGCCCCGCTCGCTCGCTCCACATACGCCGCGAACGCCGGCCGAAGACGCTCGCACGCCGCCGCGAACGCCGCCCGCGTCGATCCCACGAACGGCGCCGACAACGCATGCGCCACGTTCGTCTGGAACACGTCGCCCGCGTGGATGTACTCCACCGCCCGCGCCACCGCCGCCTCGTACCCCGCCCGACCGTGCGACGACCGAAGCGGGCCCACCTCGAACGCGTTTTTGCCGGGCGATTCTGCTTCGACGGCCGTCCGGTTCATCGCCCCATCAAGGCTCGTCTGGTCCACCATCCGCCGAACCGCGCTCAGCCGGAGCATCACCGCTTCCGCCTCCGCGCCGCCCGCCAGCACCCGCTCCGTCAGGGCCATCGACCGCGGCTCGAACGCCGCGCCGAGTTCATACGCCGCCTCGACGACCAGCATGCCACCGCTGTCCCCCGAGCACGCTCCCGAAGCACCGCCACGCGTCGATCCCGCCCACGCCCGCGCCGCCGCCGCGTCGATCGCCCGCTCCGCCTCAGCCCGGCCCAGCCCGATCACTTCGCCCGCCCGCAGATCGACGACACGCTCGATCCGACCGATCTCAAGCCCCCACGAGAACGGCGTCCGCCCGTCTCCCGACACCACCGCGATCGGCCCCCCGCCCAATGCGACACGTTCCATCGCCGCCAACAACGCCCCGGCCCGCCACGCCGACTTGGCTTCCGTCGGCCGCCGCGACGCCGCCCCCACCCGGCCGTCGCCGGCGGCAAGCTCCGCCACCTCCCGCCCAGACTCCACGCTGTCCGCCGCTCCGCTCATATCGATCAACACGATAGAGCCGCCCCCGTCCGGCCGCAGTCCCCGCCGCTCCACGCGTCGCATCGGCCACACCCGAAGCGGCTCTTCTCACCCCACGCGCGATCCGCTCTCCCCGTGGCGACCCGCGCCCAACCCTTCTACCATGCCGATCCCATGAACCAACTGCTCGACGCCATCCTGCCGCTCGACCCCCAGCTCTTCGTCGGCGTCCTGACCGTCGTCGCCATCATCCACATCGTGCTGGGCAACGTCACCATCCTCATCTACTTCGAGCGCAAAATCTCCGCATACATCCAAGACCGCGTCGGCCCCAACCGCACCGGCTTCGACTTCGGCCTCCCCTTCCTCAAGAAACTCTTCCGCGGCTTCGGCTTCTGGGGGCTCGGCCAATCCCTCGCGGACGGGCTCAAGTTCATTCTCAAAGAAGACTACAAACCCCGCGGCGTCGATTCCGTCCTCTTCACCCTCGCTCCCATGCTCGCCGTCATCCCCGCCCTCATCGGCTGGGCCGTCATCCCCTGGGGCGGCTACATCGCCTTCCCGGAAGGCATCGAACTCTTCGGCCGCCTTGTCGTCGCGCCGGGCACCGCCATGGTCGCCGCCGCCGACGTCAACATCGGCTTCGTCTTCCTCCTCGCCGTCGCCGCCATGTCTATCTACGGCGTCACCCTCGGCGGATGGGCCTCCAACAACAAGTTCTCCTTCCTCGGCGGGCTCCGCGCCTCCGCCGGCATGATCTCCTACGAACTCCCCATGGGACTCTGCATCCTCGCCGTCGTCCTCGCCGCCGGCAGCGTCTACCCCTCCACCATCATCGAACAGCAGATCTCCGCCGGCTGGCTCGTCCTCGCCCACCCCCTCGCCTGCCTCATCTTCTTCGTCTGCTCCCTCGCCGAGTCCAACCGCGCCCCCTTCGACAACGCCGAATGCGAACAAGAACTCGTCGGCGGCTTCCACACCGAATACTCCTCCATGCGCTTCGCCCTCTTCTTCCTCGCCGAGTACGCGCACATGATCACCGGCGCCGCCTTCCTCGTCCTCCTCTTCCTCGGCGGATACCACCTCCCCTTCGTCGCCCTCACCCATCCGGAAGAAACCGGCATCCTCGCCGCCTTCGTCAAGTTCGGCGTCTACTTCACCAAGGTCATCCTCGTTCTCGTCCTGATGATGCTCATCCGCTGGACTATCCCCCGCCTCCGATACGACCAGGTCATGCAGCTCTGCTGGAACGCCCTCATCCCCCTCACCCTCACCCTCGTCGTCGCCACCAGCATCGCCCTCTTCCTCGGCCTCGATTCCGTCCTCGCTCTCTTCGTCGTCAACGTCCTCGTCACCATCGCCGGCCTCGCCCTCTTCCCACTCCTTCCCAAAGCCAAGACCAACCGCCGCATCCCCCTCGCCGGCTCCCGCTTCAGCCCCCTCGCCGGCGAACGCATCGTCACCGCCCCCAGCAGCCCCATCGCTCGCTCCGAATCGGCCGTCCCCGAAGGCTCCACCGGCATCATGAGCATGCACTAAGCCGGCCTCTGTCGACGCGCACCACATCGCGGCACCGCCGAGCCCCGATCCGGTACGACCTGACCTCACGAACGGGTGCCGTGGTCTGGGCGAAGCGAACGCCATCTGCCGCACCGACCGCACCGCATTCACGCTCCATGCGCCTCCTCTCCCTCGACCTCGGCGACAGACGCACCGGCATCGCCGTCTCAGACCGCGTCTCGCGCATCGTCTCCCCCCTCACCACCGTCCATCAGCCGCTCCGCTCCGCCGTTACGAATCGCAGCGGCGAGCGGCACCACACCTTCGACGCCGACGCACTCACCGCCGACCTCGTCCGCATCATCCGCGAGCAGGAAGCCGACACCGTCGTCTTGGGCCTGCCCCTCAACATGGACGGCTCGACCGGTCCGCGGGCCGAACTCGTCCTCGCCTTCGCCGACCATCTGCGCCGCGCGCTTGCAGCCGCGGGTCTCGCCCCAACGCTCGAAACGTTCGACGAACGCCTCACCTCCGCCGAAGCAGACTGGCAGATGGCCCAGACCGGCCTCACCCACAAGCAGAAGAAAGCCCGCCGCGACGCGCTCGCCGCCGCCGCCATCCTCCGCGGCTATCTCGATCAATCCGACCACAACCAACGCGACAGCGGCGACGCCAGCCGGTAGCGCCGCCACCCTCGACATCGACTCTCCATCGCGTCACGGCCCGCCGCCGCACCCCTCTATCTCGCTCACCCCGCCTCTTCCTCCTTCGCCCGTCGCCGCGCCGTCGCCTCTTCCAGCCGCGTCCGCTTCCGCTGGATCCGCTCGGGCGTCGGCACCCGCACGTCCGACGCCAGCCCCACCTTCTCCATCCCCCGGATCACCCAATAACTCGCATCGAACTCCCACCAACGCAGCCCGTGCCGCGCCGACGTCGGGAACGCGTGGTGGTTGTTGTGCCAGCCCTCGCCGAGCGCCAGCACGCCGAACACCGCGTTGTTCCGGCTCTCGTCGTTGCTCTTGAACGGCCGCGATCCCCACACATGGCACACCGAATTCACGCTCCACGTCACATGATGCACCAGGAAAATCCGCGCCAGCCCACCCCAGATGAACCCGAGCAGCACGCCCATCCATGACCATGTCAGCAGACCGCCCAGCGCCGCCGGGATCGCCAGACCAAGCAGCACCCACAGCGGAAACAGCTTGCTCATCACGCGGATCACCCCGTCCCGCCGGAGGTCGGCCGTGTACCGGGCCATCCCCTTCGCATCCGGCAGGAACACCCAGCCCATATGCGCGTGCCACATGCCGCGCAGCGTGTTCATCACCCCGGCGCCGTGACCGTGCGGCGAGTGCGGGTCGTGCTCGTCGTCGCTGTGTTGATGGTGCCGCCTGTGCGTCGCCACCCAACGGATCAGCGGGCCTTCCACCGCCATCGACCCCAGCACCGCCAGCGTCGCGGCCACCACCCGCGGCGCCTTGAAACTCCGGTGCGTGAACAACCGGTGATATCCCACCGTCACGCCCACCGCCGTCAGCAGATACATCACCGCGAGAATGCCCAGGTACACCCAGTCGAACGCCACGCCCCACAGCAGCACGATCGCTGCGATCAAACCAACGAACGGCAGCACCACCGCCACCAAGTTCACGAACTTCGTCTTCAAGGGCACGCGGAACGTGTACGGAAACGCTGGGTCCCCGCCCGCCTCCGTGCGAGCTGCTTCATATCGTTCCATCTCGTGCAATCGCCTCCGCTGAACCGTCGATTAACGATCAAACCGGTGATCGCAATCGCAGGATCGTACGCGCGATCGCGAGGTCCGCCGCATCGCCGAACGATTCGTGGACCATTCTTCGCAATCCGCCTCGGGGCGAAGATCGGAATGCCGCCCCTCTCGCCCGCAAACGCCCATCGGGCCGATCGCTCGCCAAATACGCGGAAGCCGAGCCTTGTCTCTCGGACACCCCATTCAACCCGGCTCGAACCCACAAAACATGAACCCGCAGTCGCTCACGCGGGTACCGTTCATGAAGGACCGTCCGCCCGCTCGGGGCTTGTCTCGCTGCAAGGAGGCTCGATGCACCCTCGATCCCACCGTTCCGGCTCTCTCGCCCGACCGCTCGCTCGCCCCGGCTTCGTCGTCCTCCCGCTGCTCGCCGCGCTCGGCGCAGCCGCCGGCGCCGCGAGCCTCCACGCCACGACCAAGCCGCACACACCGCCCCCGGCCGCCGAGCGTGCCGCCTCCCCGGACGCCGCTCCGAGTGATGCCGCGACCGACGCCCCGGCCGCCCAAGAATCCGGCGCCACCGAATCTGCCGCCGAACACGCCGACGATCAAGACCGGGCGCCCGCGTCGCTCACCCATCCAGACCCCGAGGTCGACCGACTGCTCGACCGCCTCGAAGCCGCCGACCGCGGCCTGCTCGACCTCACCGCCACGATCGTCTACGCCCGACACGACCTCGCCCTCGAATCGCTCATCACCCGATTCGGCTCGCTTACCTACCGCACCACCCCCCGCGACGACGCCGGCGAACGCGGCCGCACCGTCTTCGCCATCCGCTTCGACAAAATCGTCGACGACCTCGGACGCGTCTCCGATCACCAACAGCTCTGGCTCTTCGACGGCGCCTGGCTCGTCGAACAAGACTTCAAGTCCATGACCTACATCAAGCGCCAAGTCGCCCGCGAAGGCGTCGACCCCACCCGCCTCGGCGAAGGGCCCCTGCCCATCCCCATCGGCCAGCGCAAACGCGAGATACTCCAACGCTTCGAGGTCGCCGCCGCCCCGCCTGTCGAAGGCCTCGAGCCGCCCGACCCCGAGTTCGGCGGCGACGACGTCGCCCAGAACTTCCGCGAAGCCGTCCAAGCTCAGAACGCCGTTCAACTCAGACTCACGCCCCGACTTCACGACCCCAACGGCTTCGACGAGATCAGGCTCTGGTACGCACAGGCCCCCGCCAGCGACCGACTTCTCCCCGTTCTCGCTCGCGCCGTCAAGCTCGACGCCGACGGCTACGAATCCGACGTCGCCTACGTCCAACTCGTCAACGCCAAGACCAACGTCGGCGTCGCCGCAGAAGACGTCCAGGCCCCCGCGCCACGCCAAGCCGACGGCTGGCACGTCGAAATCAGACCACTCCCCGAGGACGACCAAGGCCTCGACCAACCGGAACGCGACGAACCCCAGAGCGACTGATCGAACGCGAATCCCCCGCGCACACCGATCGCCGCCGCCCGTCGCACGCCTCCAACTCTCCAACGCCGACGCGAACGAAGGACACCACCATGCTCCACGCCACGCGACGCCTCCACCCGCTCGTCGGCTTGCTCGTCGCTGCGCCGTTCGCACTCGCCCAACCAACCGACCAACCCCTCATCGACGACGACGACGCGCCCCTCATCGACGAAGGCGACCGATCCGCCGCCGACGAGGAACGCGGCAGCATCGACCTCATCGACGCCGCACCGCAGCAGCGACAGAACGCCATCGATTCCGTCGGGCCACCGCCGCTCGCGCGTGCCGTCATCGCCGTCACCGAAGCCGACTTCCTCACCGACGAGGAACGCGCGGGCGCCCGCGTCTTCCACGGCCTCTGGACCGCCGCCGACCTCGACCACACCCCACATCGCGCCCTCGCCGCCCTCATCGCGGGCGATCTCCTCGACCCGGCGCTCGCCCACGACAACGACGCGACGCCCCTCGCCCTCCGTCTCCGCGCCGCCGTCGAGCGCGGCGAGGAACCCCTCGCCCGCGAACTGCTCGCGCGACTCGACGAACGCCAACCGCTCGGCGATCCCCCAGCCGCCGACGCGCCGACTTTCGCTGCGCTCTCCGCGCCCGAGCGCCTCCTCCTCGCCGCCCGCGTCGAACTGCTCGCGGGCGACCGCGACGCCGCCGAGCCGCTCCTCCAACAGGCCGCCGACTTCGGCCGTGAACGCCTCGCCGACGACGCCCCGCCCGCCGGCCGCACCGACGCCGCCGCCCTCACCGCCGCCGCCGAAGCCGTCGGCCACCTCGCCCGACTCCGCGGCGAACCCGCCGCCACCTACCGCGAAATCCTCGGCCTTCTCTCCGCCGCCCACCAGCGTGCCGACCGCCTCTACTGGCCCGCCCTCGCCGCCGAAGCCGAACTCCTCTTCGACAAAGGCGCCTGGCCGCAAGCACAGCAAGCCGCCCTGCAAACCCTCTCGCTCAACCCGCGCGCCGAACGCACCTGGTCCGTCCTCGGCGCCATGGCCGCCGGCTCCTTCTCCGTCGACGCCGCCGAGTCCGTCGCCGCCCGACTCCAGTCCATCGCCGGCACCGTCCACGGCCCGTCGCCCACCGTTGCCGAGCGCAACGCTGTCTCGCCCGCCGCCGCTCTCGTTCTCTCGCGCATCCGCGTCCGCCAGAACGACATCGTCGGCGCCGACGAAGCCCTCGACCCCGCCCTCGACGCCTTCCCCCAGCACCGCGAACTCCTCGCCCGCCACGCCGCCGTCGAAGCCCTCACCTACGACGACTCGCTCATCCAAACCGCCCTCGACCGCTTCGAGCGCCACACCCCCGGCGCCGCCGACGCCCTCTTCGCCGTCGGCGAAACGCTCTCCGAGCGCCGCCAATACGACCAGGCCGCCGGCTACCTCCAACGCGCCATCGATCGCGAACCCCGCTGGTCCGCCCCCGTCGTCGAACTCGCCCTCCTCGAAATGCAGACCGGTCGCGACGACCTCGCTCTCCCCGCCCTCCGCCGCGCCGTCCAACTCGACCCCTTCAACACCCGCGCCAAGAACAGCCTCGCTCTCGCCGAACTCCTCCTCGACTTCGACACCATCGACGCCCCCGCCTTCCGCATCCGCTACAAGCCCGGCCCCGACCGCGCCCTCGCCATCGACGCCGCCCTACTCGTCGAGGACATGCACCAACGCGTCGTCGCCGAGTTCGGCTTCGCCCCCGCCGAACCCACCCTCCTCGAATTCATGCCCGACAACGAGTTCTTCTCCGTCCGCGTCACCGGTATGCCCGAGATCTTCACTATGGCCGCCTCCACCGGCCCCGTCATCGCCATGGGCGTCCCACGCGACGGCAAGCTCCACAAAGGCGAATACGACTGGCTCCGCGTACTCACCCACGAATACGTCCACACCGTCACCCTCGCCAAAACCAACAACCGCATCCCACATTGGTTCACCGAAGCCGCCGCCGTCTACATGGAGCAAGCCCCGCGCGACTATTCATGGTGGCGCCTCCTCGAAAACGCCTGGCGAAACGGCTCCCTCTTCGGCCCGGGCGAACACAACCTCGGTTTCATCCGACCCGAAACGCCCCAACACCGCACACTCGCCTACGCCCAGGCCGAGTGGATGTACGAATGGATGCGCGAACGCTTCGGCGACCGCGCCCCGCGCGAGCTCATGACCCGCTACGCCGAAGGCTTCCGCGAAGACGAAGCCATGCGCGACGTCTTGGGAGTCTCCGCCCAAGCCGCCTACGACGACTTCTTCGAATGGGCGGGCCGCCAACTCGAAGACGTCGGTCTCGTCGTCTCGCCGTCGCTCGACGCGCTCACTATCGACGAAACCCTCGCCGACCCGATCCTCCGCGACGCCGCCCTCGCCGAACTCGCCGCCACCGCCCGCACCATCGCCCTCCGCCCCGGCGCCGTGCGTCTCCATCACGACGAAGCCCCCGCCTTCCAGCCGCAGACCATCCCCACCGATGACGACACCCTCGCCGTCTGGCTTCTCGACCACCCCGAACATCCCGAAATCCTTCGCCTCGCGGTCCGCGACGCCCTCGCCGACACCGCCGGCCGCGTCAACGCCCACGTCGCCGAACTCCTCGAACGCTACTCCGCCGCCCGACCCGTCGACCCCGAGCCCCACAAGATCCTCACCCGTCACTATCTCGCTACCGACCAGCCCGAACGCGCCGTGCCCCACCTGCGCTTCCTCGCCGATCGCGAGGCCTACTCGCCCGCCTACGCCGTCGAACTCGCCCGCCGTTACGCCGACCTTCGCGACTGGCCTGCCGCGCTCGACTACGCCGTCAACGCCGTGCTCATCGCCCCTTACGACGCCAACCTCCGCGAACTCGCCGCCGAAGCCGCCCTCCGCGCTCGCAACTTCGACGCCGCCCGCTGGCACCTCGAAGCGCTCACCATGCTCGAGCCCGACCGCCAGCAACACCAACGCCGCCTCGCCGCCCTCGCCCGCCTCGAAGCGTCGTCCAACTGACCGCGATCCCGACCCTTCCTTCCCCTTCAGTACGCGTTCCTCTTCCGCACACCCGCCCCCCTCCGCTCCCACAGCAGCCGGGCCACCCGCTCTCCCGTCCGCCCATCGCCATACGGATGCGCGGCCGCATCCACGCGCCGAGACCGCGCCTCCCGCACCGCCGCCTCCACCGCCCCCGCCTGACGCGCTTCCACACGCCCCACGCTCCCCGGCCGCTCCCGCCCGCCCTGCCGCGGCCCCACATCGACGCTCGCGCACCCAAGCATCGGCGCCTCGATCAACCCCGCCGAACTGTTCCCGACGAACGACCCGCCCCGCTCGCCAAGCCATTTCACCAGCGACCGGAACGCCCCGTGCGGCAGATGTTCGAGCATGAACAATCGGTCGCTCGCTCCGACCGCCCGCGCGAGCTCCCCCCGCACCACATCGTGCCCCGGGTCCCGGTTCGGCGCAAGCACCACCGCCCGTTCGTCCTCGCCCATCGCGCCGAGCACGCCGTCCACAACCGCCCGCGACCACGCTCGCTCCTCACCCGCTTCCAAGCCGCACGGGTGCATCTGCACGATCGCCCGCACCCGCTCGTCCACGCCGTCAGCAAGCCGCGCCTCGACCTCTTCGATCCCGCACGCCGCCGGCGAACCAACCACCTCCACCCGCTCAGCCGCCTCACCCATCCGCACGATCCGCTCGGCGCTGCCGGCCGTCGCCGGCAGGTGCAGATGCGCCAGCTTCGTGATCGCGTGCCGCATCGCCTCGTCCGCAACGCCCTCCGCCCGGTCGCCCCCGTGCAGATGCGCCACGCGCACCCCACCCACCGCCGCCGCCGACGCCGCCGCGTACGCCTCGATCCGATCGCCCAGCACCAACACCCATCCGGGACGCTCTCGCTCGATCACCGTGGCGAATCCGCTCACGCCGCGCCCGAGCGCCGCCATGTCCGCCGCCCATCCCGTCTCGCCGGCACGCTGCATCTCCACCCGCGCCGTTATCTCATACCTCCCCGCCACCTCGCGCCACGTCTCGCTCGGCTTCAGCAGGTGCGCGCCCGCCGCCGCCACCCGCAGTTCCAACGCCGCCGACGCCGAAATCGCCTCGAACACCGGCGCCAGCAGCCCGAACTCCGCGCGCGTCCCCGTCACCCCAAGCACACGCAGCCGGCCGTCGCCCCGCTCGTCCACGCCGTCGCTCCTCACGCCGCGTCCGCCGCTCGTCGCCCGCCGCCTCGGACCACGTCTTCCCTCGCCTCAGCACGTTCCCCGCCCACGTCCGTCCACATGATCGGCGCATCCGCCTCGATCCGCCGCGTCGCCCGCCGCCCGATCACCTCGTCAAGCCGCCACGGCTCAACGCCGACCCCGGGCCGCTTGATCGTCAGCATCCCCCGTTCCACCAACTCACCCGCATCGACTGCCCGCGTCGTCGTCACGCTCTGCCGGCTCAGCCGCCGCACGTCCGCTTCGCACGCCGCCGCCCGCTTCGCTCCTTTCGCCGACGCCGCGTCCATCCGCGCCGGTGTGCAGCACGCCCAACGCCGCGCCGCCTCGACGTACCGCGCCAACCCCGCCGGCTCCAACGACGCCGCATGGTCCGGCCCCGCCGCAGCACGGTCGTACGTCAGGTGCTTCTCCAGCACGCATGCGCCGCGCTCCACCGCCAGCCCGCCCGTCGACTCTTCCTCCGTGTGATCGCTGTAGCCCACCAGCAGCCCCGTCGCGCTCGAGATCGCACCGATCCCGTCGAGCGCCGCCGCCTCCATCGCCGTCGGATAGCTGCTCACGCACTGCAACATCACGAGCCGATCCCGCGCCTCGTCAAGCCACCGCGCCGCCCGCTCCACCTCGTCCAGCTCCGCCGCCCCGGTGCTCACGATCAGCGGCTTCCCGCACCCCGCAAGCGCCTCAAGCAGCGGCCGGTTCACCACGTCCGGGCTCGCCGACTTGTACGCGTCCCAGCCCAACTCCGCCGCCCGCTCCACCAGTTCCACGCTGAACACCGTCACGATCGCGTGCAGCCCCCGAGCCCGCGCGCGTTCCGCACACGCCCCGAGTTCTTCCGACGTCAACTCCAACCGCCGCAGCATCGCCGTCGCGTCCGTCTCACCAGCGTCGCGCTGATACGGCGCCAGCACGCTCGCCCCGCTCAACAGCCGATCCGTCTCGAAATACTGAAACTTCACCGCGTCCGCGCGCGCCGCCGCCGCCGCGTCGATCAACTCGAACGCCCGCTCCACCGAACCGTCGTGGTTCACGCCCACTTCCGCGATCACGTACGCCGACCGCCCCGGGCCGATCTCCCGTTCGCCGATTCTCATGCCGCTTCTCCCGTCACGCCGCCCTCGCACGCCTTCGCACGCAGCACCGCGTCCGCCACCACCGCGTCGATCGCCTCGTCGATGTCCACCACCTCGCCCGCCGCATGAACGACGCCCCGCCGATCCCGTCCGAAAAACGCGTGCGGCCCATGTGTCGTTTCGTCGATCCCTTCGAGCTCCAGCATCAACGCCGCCCGCCGCACCGCGATCACCCCGCCGCTCGGCACGTACGCCGCCGGCAACTCCTGCCGCCGATACACGCCGTGGTTCAACTCGCCGCCGTCCCACGCTTCGACCGATCCCGAGTCGGCGTCCAACCGCGCCGTCCACCACGGATGATGCTTCCCCACCGGCTCGTAGCTCTGCACGCTGTCCGCGCCGGTCCGAACCAACTCCTCCACCGCCCGGTCGATCAACCAACCCGGCCGCACCGGCACGTTCGCGTACAGCACCACCACCGCTTCATACCGCCCACACGCGTCCACCGCCGCCGCCGCGTGCCGCGCCGCCGCGTCCACCGTCGCCGCGCTCCCCGCCAACTCCGCAGGTCGGCTCACGAAACGAACCCCGCGCTCGTGAGCCAACTCGCGCAGCCGCGGGCAATCGCTCGACACCACCACGTCCGTCACACGCTCGGCCGACAACGCCGCCTCGATCGTCCACGCCGCGCACGGCTTGCCCGCGATCGGCATCGTGTTCTTCCCACGAACCCCTTCGCTCCCCGCCCGCCCCAGCACGACCGCCAGCACGTTCGCGCCCAACACCCGCTCGCCCATCCGCTCGCCGGCCGCTTCCGTCGGGTTCATCGCTCGCCCTCCCGCATCGACGCCGCGCGCCGCACCGCCACCGCTCGCCACGCGTCGATCACCGCCCCCGCATCCTCGCCCCGCACCGGCGTTACCTCCCCGTCCGCCGCGTGCTCCGGGCGGGCAAGCAACCCGCCGTCGCTGCGCACGCACAGCAACCGCGCCGAACGCCGCAGCCGCTCAAGACGCGGCGTCGTCAGCGGACCGATCCGCTCGCCCTCCACCACACGCGGCAGCGGGTCGATCACCGCGCCGCCAACCGTCAGCGTCCACGCGTCGAAGAACGCCTCCACCTCCTCATACGTCGCGTCGCACCGCGTCAGCCGCGGCGTCAGCCAACGCTCGGGCAGCCGAGACAATCGGCTCTCGCTCTTCCATCGTTCCCACAACGCGCCGCAACTCGCCTTCGCAATCTCCAAGCTCCGCCGACCCGTGATCCGTTCGTACACGCCGAGGGTCTGCGCCAGCAAATCCACGCTCACCACGTCCGCCGACGCCAACGCGTCGCCGAGCTTCGAATGTGCGTCAAGCGTCGAGTTCAACGCCAGATCCGTACGAACATGAACAAACGCCGCGCCCGCCTCCCGAGCCGCCGCGATCAACTCACCAAGCCCGCCGTGCGTGCACGGGTCCCCGCTCCCGTCCACGCCGCCCACGCCGCGCAGCGTCACCACCAACGGCGCCGCCGTCCCTCCCCGCTCCGCTCGCGCCGCCGACGCCGCACCCACCACCGTCGCCACCACGCTCGGCGCCAACGCCCGCGTCACGGTTCCCGCCTTGAAGCCATACCACGACGCCCGCGCGCAGCCGCGCGACTCGCCACCGCCCACGTCGAACGACAACTCGCTCACCAAACTAAACCCCGCATCGTCGGCATCCCCCGCGCCGGCGTCCGTTTCGTACCACGCCGCCGCCGCATCGCGCAAACTCGCCGGAACGCCGACGCAGTTCGTCTTCGTGATCGGGTCCTGTCGCGGCTTCACCGGCACATACCCAAGCATCCCCGCCGTCGAGCCGAACATGTTCCCCGCCGCCCGCGCCGTCATCAGTTCCTCGATCACGCCGCGCGAAATGACGCAACCCACCGTCCCCGCGGCCGCCTGGCTGAACGACAACGCGTGTTGCTCGGGCCCCTCCACGAATCGCTCCACCACTTCGCCGCACGCCGCGACGTCAAGCCGCCGCCACCCACCGCCCACGCACAGCACGCCCACCTCCTCGCCGCTCGACCCCGCCGACGCGATCGCGCGCCCCAACCGCTCCGGCTCCAACACCGCGTCGAACGCCGTCGGCAGGAAGCCCGACCGCCACGCATGCACCGCGTACGCTCGCCCGCGATCCGTCCGCGCTCGCCACGCCTTCGCGATCCGCTTCTCCTCTTCCGTCCGTTCGTCCGTCGCGATCTCGACGACCACGCGCCGCCCACCGCCCGCACGCACGCCGCTCGCTTCGACCGCCCCCTCCACCGCCCGCTCCTCGGCGCCCTCGTTGAGCACCAGCACCTTCGACACGCCCTCGACCCTCGCCACCCGGCGCAGCGTCTCGACCAGCGCGGGCCCGGCGCCCTCCGCCGAGACGTCGTTCGGCCCCACCAACACCGCAGCGATCACCACCGTCCGCGCGCCGGCCGCTCCCGACGCCTCGCGAGCGCCCGGCCCAGTCATCGCACCGGGTTTCACGACCAGGTCGCGCGTCCGCTTGCCCTTGCCATCGAGCGCGGCGACCGCCATATCGAGCAGTTCCTCCGTCGTCTCGGCGACATCCGCCAACCATCCCACGTTCATCCGGTCACGCTCCACCCGCCGCCGCTGCTTCTCCACCTCGCCCATACCCTCCGCCAAGTGCAGCAGCCGATCCGCCTTGTACCGCTTGAACACCCCCGTCTGGTTCAGACGCTGCACCAGCGCGAACGCGTCGGGTAAGCCGTGCACTCGGTCGCGCACCGAATGCACCTTACGGATCAAGTCGTTCACCTTCGACCGATCCTCGAACGCGCGTTCGATCTTCGCGAGCAGCTTGACCGTCTCCCGGCTGTAGCGCCCCACCGTGCGCACGTCACGACGCAGACTCGAGAGCCGCTCCCGCGCCGACGCGATTCGCGCGCGCGCTTCCGGCGTTTCATGTTCCACGTGGAACAATGCGTCCCCGAATGTTTCGTCTCTCTTGTCGCCGACGCCGTGTTCGCCCTCGATCGCGCTCGACCCTTCGTAACGCTCCAGCGCCGCCGCCAGCGGCATCGGCGTCGTCGACCGCTTCCCCACGCCGCCTTCGGTCGCGTCCACGATCGTCAGCCCACGATCGGCGTCGGCGAGAAAGTCCCGCTCGAACTGCGCGAGGTAGGTCGCCATCTGGCTGTCGGTGTACATCGCCCGACCCGACGCATCGGTCGCCGGCCGGAGGTGCCCCCGCATCCGCACGATCCGCCGCCACTCCATGCTCTCCAGCGAGCAGAACTCGCTCAGCTCGCCGGCCCACACGTCGTGGATCGCCGCGCCGTCGCCGTAGTACTGCCCGTCGGTGAAGCCCAGGTCCTGCCCGATGAGGACGACCGGGTCGGCGCCGACGTGCCGCGCGACGTAGTACGCCAGGTGCGCGACGGTCCCGCCGGGCGGCAGGGCCGCGTCGGGGCCGCCGTTCGGCCGCGTCGTCGCCGCCTCGTCCAGCATCTCGTTCAGCGTCGCGTCTTCCACGAACAGCGTTCGGCCCGGGAACGCGTCGATGATCGCCGGGTTCGCCTTGGGCTCGGCGATCAGCGTCACGCCGGCCACGTCCTCGGCGGTGAGGCCCTCGTAAAACCGCACGCTGACTTCGTGGTAGTCGAGCGCGGTGACGAAGTGGGGCCGCACACCGCGCGCCAGCAGCGGCTTCAGCGTGGTCTGCGTCGCGACGATCGTCAGGTCGTTCTCGCGCGCCGATCCGACGCCGAAGCCCTCGAGCAGGTGCACGTTGCGCGAGAGCGACGGTCCCGCGCTCACGACCACCGCCGGCGCCGCCGGACGGGCGCCTTTGAGCTGCGAGATGCCCCCCGCGGTCAGATACGGCCCGGCGTTCATCAACTGGTTCCGCACGGTGACGTCGCACTGCATCATCGTCGTCACGCAGTACATCCGCACCGCTTCGACGATCTCGGCGAACGTTCGCACGAACGTCGGCGTTTCATCGGCGAGCCGTCGCCGGCTCGGCGGATGCTCGATCACCTCGACGCCGATCGCGATCATCCCTTCCGAGCCCTTGGTCGTCGCCGCCGCGTCGCCCGCGGCGTCGGCTTCGGTCAGCAGGATCACGTCGCGCGAGCGGAACAACTCGGCGTAATCCACGCGCTCGAGCACGGCCCGCAACAGTTCCACGTCCGGCTCGAAGACGACCTGCACGATCGCGCGACCCGCTCGGCTGCGCAGGGCGTCGACGTGCAGGCCCAGACCGAAGCCGAGCCAGACGACGCAGCCGTGTTCGTCGAGGTCGATCCGCCCAGCGAGCGAAGCGGCCTCCGACAAGGGCCGACGTTTGCTGGCGAGCGCCGCGCCGCGATAGACGGCCGACGGGCCTTCGTCGGTGTCGATCCAATCGAGTTCACCCGCCGAGCCGGCCTCGGCGATGCGTCGAGCCGCGCGCGGCGAGCGCAGCGCGATCGCTTCGAGATTGCGGCGAAGCGTCGCGTTCGGCGGAGCCGCCGCAGCGGTCGGCCGCTCTCCGAAGTGCATCACGGTGACCGCGGCGTCGGCGGGCGTGGCGGTCGGGTCGTCGAAGCCCGGGCTGGCGCCCGCGGTGGGGTCGTCGAACGAGGCGAGCGGCTGGTCGAAGTCGGCGGGCATGGAGACTCCTCGCTGAGCGCGGCGGCGGGCGCGGCGCGGGCGCGTCCGCCGACGGTGGCGTCGGATGGAGAAGTCGCGCAGTGGTCGTGATTTGTCCGGCAAGGCGGAATGCGGCGTCCGCTGGGGTGAAGGCCCCATGCCCAGCCCGCGCGGCCGCCGACCCGAGGGGCTCCCCGCGGGTCAACGGCGGCACACGACGAACAATCGGTCGCCGGCGCTTTTCTCCAATCGAGCGATGGCGGCCGATCGAGTCGTCAGGACGCGAGCCGATGGTCGGGTCGGGCCGATCCGCGTCGCGGCGCGGAGGCCGCCGCGCGTCGCGTTACGGGCAAGGCTGGCCGAACGCGGCGAGCACGGCAAGCAGATCGTCTGCGTTGGTCAGTCCGTCGCCGTTCACGTCGGGCACGCCGGGCCCGCTCTGGCCGAAGCTGCCGAGCACGGCGAGTAAGTCGTCGGCGTTGGTGACGCGTCGGGCTCCTGCTACGCGAGCTCGGTGGTCGACTCGGCGGCAAGGTTCGTCGACAGTGCTGCGACGGCTTCGGCGGCCATGGGATAGGTGCTAACTCAAAAGGCACTTCTGATAAATAGTCAGAAGGTCATCAATTGCTGGTAAAACTCGACAGCGTATAAACTATACACACCTCAAGCGCGGAGCAAGCAACTAACGCAGCGAGCGAGAATCCAAATTGTCGTGCATGACCTATCGCCTTGTCCACATTCTCCATTTTCTTAGCGAGAATGGTGGAAAGCCTAGCTAGCTGGTAGCGGTAATCATCAAGAAGGTCATGCCGGAACGGTTTATGACAGAGCATTCTTAAGCGGCTGGGGAAAGACGGATGATCGTGAGCAAACAGGACGCTACACTTCGCGTCGCCAATCCCCTGCGGCGAAAGTGCTCGGAGTGCTGAAATCATTGTCAAATATAGTTGCGAAAATACCACAGCCAACATGACAAGATATCCCACCATCCGCAAAGCTCCAAGCTCTCGGTCTAGTTTGATAAACCATTCGATGAGTCCAATGTCCGCTGCGTCATTACGCAAAAGCAATGCAAAAATAGAACCGGCCACTGGTATCAATGCCAGGATAGCTCCGGCCTTCGTATCGAGAAATCGGATAGTCGATTGAGCGTTGTCGAGGCTTCTCCCCAAGTGGGAAGTAAGTATCTCTATCGAAACGGGTTCACCTTTGAGCCTTGCGTCGCTCAGCATGAAAGTCCTTTCGGCCCGCTTCGAAGTGACGCCACGCGTCCCATTCGATTGGCCAGTCGTCGACTCTAAATGTATGGCAGTAGTGATGCTTTCGAACGAGATCGGATACGTTGTTCATCAGCCATGTGCATCCTTCGGAGATTATAGAGGATGACGACTTACGCGAAGTCCGCATGACTGCGCGCCATTGCGCATCTAATACCCAGCACAGCGGCGGCCCATTGTGCCACTCTGGGCCGATTCGTACCCACGGTTCGAGGCATTCGACAATGGGAGGATAATATTTAAGATCACAAAAGCGCGCGGGGACCTCGATTGCGATACGGGCATCGACGGTGCCTGTACGCAATATACCGCTGACGCCGAGTCTATTGCGGATGAACGACGACTCGGCTTTATCGAACACGACGACTTGGCCGTCTTGAAGATAGTTCGCGAGGTGAGTGGCAAATTTCCTCGATCGCATCATGGAAGCCAGGGTTTCGGCGAAACCGTCGTGGGACCTTGGGCCGTAGTGACCCGCGTGCGGGACGTCGCGGACATATGGTCGATTCTCGATCGCGCGAGTCGAGCAACTTGAGCAAGCTGAAAGATCGACGATTGGCCGCCGCGAGCGAGAGGGGCGGTGGCGAAGCAGTGTCGGTAATCAGCGCGAAGCGAAGCAACATCTTCGTTCAACGCGACGCATTCGCCAGCGTTTGGATTTGTGTCTGCGAATGCCTGATTCGAACGACCGAAGCCTTCTCCGGCACCGACGAGGTATCGCCGAAGTCTCGTTCCGACGCCTGCAATGTACAGACTGGCTTTCGCGGCGTTCGCGGGAAGTCCGCCAGCTAGAGAGTACGCCCACTCGCCCAGTGTGTTCAGGTGCATGGAGGTGTGATCATGGAAGGCGAGCATGGCATCGATGATTTCGTGGTCGCGACTAGATTGATAAGTATGCCGATCACTAAAAACAAATGCAGCTGTGAAGTTGTCGCCCGCCCACGGAAGTTGGACGATTTCGTTCTGATGCGTATTGCAAAACGAGGCAGCGGCTTTCATGAGATGCAATATGTCGCGAACTAATCGGTCAGCAGCAATTGGATCGTTTGCTACGCGACGTACACGTGCAGTGAAACCATCGATGTCGGCCCGCATCACCCAACCAAAAAATTGTTCAGGGCGCTCAGGTGTCGGTGAGCTAGGCGATGAAGCTGGGGCGATCTGAGCGGCGGCGGCTTCCACGAGAAACGCGTGGGGAGACAGTTCGACCGTGGGCGAGAAGGTTCTCAAGTCGTCGTCGAGAAGTTTTGTGAGGATGCTTCGTTGCGTTGATTTCGCAAGTCTTGTGCCGAGAGGCGTGACGACCCATCGCTTGTTCGACCATTCGGCAAGGTGTGCTCGCTTAAGTGTACGACTGGTCTCTGGGAGTTCGAGTTGTGAGTAAATAAACTTGGCGGGTCGGTTTGCGGCGTCGCTCAGCGAGATGCGTGACTGGTCTCCGTGTACATCTGTCGATGAAAGGATCGCGGTGAACCCAGCATCGGCACAAAGCCGCCAGCCCCGCACGCTCGTCGAACCAGTGAAGTGCCGATCAAACAGAGAGTGAACGAGCTCTGCGCACTCGAAAAGTTCCGCGTCCAGCGGAAGAGCGACGTGTAGCATCGAGCCTTGTACTTCGAGAAGATCTCCCTCGAAGCGATTTGCGACAACTCTGACTGCTTCGGCCGCGACGCTTACCGTTTCAAGAAGCGCGACGGCGTCCTGTTTGTTGGTAGCGCGCTCCAGTTTGCCATCAAGATCAAGATGGATGTAAAGGTGGCGAAATGTCCCGTATAGCACAGGGACATCGCCCGCTTGAGCTATGCTGAGCCAATCTTCGTTAAGGGTGCGGATATGGTGAAGTGAAAGCTTGGTGGACAACGGTGATCTCCTTTCGGGTGCAATCCCGGATGGAGACATGCAAACGCTGTGCCAAACACGATCTCGCATTGATGCCCGACATGGCGGGTCAGCGGCGGTCAGTCGTGCTAGCTGATGTGCCAATCGCAGTACGCCGCAGCATCAGTCTGCCAAATCGGCATCGAGAGAGAGCAGAATCTTTGGTCGGCCTGTGCGTGAAATCGGGGCGACAGGATTTGAACCTGCGACCTTTTGACCCCCAGTCAAACGCGCTACCAAGCTGCGCTACGCCCCGGAGCGTATGGATGCCGGCTGGCGGTCGGGAGGGGTGCTCTCGGCCGAGCCGGGGAGGGTGAGCGTAGCGTGGCGGGGGGTTGGGGGCAAGGGGTTTGGTGGTGAGACGGGGCAGGGGTGGGGGGG
>Ga0207419_1000482_pt1 | contig 34935 bp, 36 predicted proteins | sample ElkSloMetagenome_4_FD_184723 | JGI IMG/M metagenome (GOLD analysis project Ga0207419, IMG submission 184723) | Hot spring microbial communities from Elkhorn Slough, Monterey Bay, USA - MD2A (version 2) | ecosystem: Environmental > Aquatic > Marine > Intertidal zone > Estuary: Microbial mat ...
CAAGCTTTATCGCCAACTTTAACCGCTTTACAAGGTTTAATTGATGTTGTCGCCCAGTTGCGATCGCCGGATGGGGGTTGTCCTTGGGATCTCGCCCAAACGCCTCAAACCTTGACTCCTTATGTCATTGAAGAAGCCTATGAGGTGGTGGATGCTATCCGTAGTGGCGATGTAGAAGCGATCGCGGAGGAGTTAGGAGATTTATTGCTTCAGGTGGTTTTACAAGCCCAAATTGCTAGCGAGTCTCAACAATTTTCGCTTGAAGATGTCGCCAATTGCATTACAGAAAAGTTGATTCGTCGTCATCCTCATGTATTCGCAGAAGTTGAGGTGGAAACGGTAGAAGAAGTTCACGAAAATTGGGAAAAAATTAAAGCAGTAGAAAAGGGAGAAAACCCAGACACTCAACTGTTATCGTCTAAACTGAGTCGGTATGCGCGTCAACTTCCCCCGTTGATGGGTGCGATGAAAATCTCTCAAAAAGCGGCATCTGTAGGGTTTGAGTGGGATAATATTGAGGGAGTTTGGGAGAAGTTTCACGAAGAATTAGCTGAGTTTGAACACGCTCTTTTGCATGAGGAGAAAGCCAACCAACAAGCGGAATTAGGAGATATTTTATTTACTTTGGTGAATTTAGCGCGATGGTCTGAACTTGATCCCGAAGCAGCGTTACAGGGGACGAATCAGCGATTTATTCAGCGATTTTCTTTACTGGAACAAGCTTGCGATCGCCCTTTATCAGACTACACCTTAGAAGAATTAGAAGCCCTTTGGCAAACCGCTAAAGCTCAACTGGCAAAATAACTACCCATTTTATCTTTCTAGTTACAGCTTAACACAAACCTTGAGTGGATTGCCACTTTGAGGGGGAGAAACTTTGTGTTAATAATCTTAAAGTAAATAGATAAAAATGCTCAAGCTATAGGACAATTGAGTTGGAAATTGAATTTTGATTTCCAGCCGTTTTGTTCTTGAGTTCTGTTCAGAGTTGAAATTGTGCTGGATAGTTGTTTTAATATCAGGGGAGAGAGATGAACAATGCTTCAAACCAAAGTTTATTCAATTGATCTCATCAAAGATGAAGCCCGTCAGCTAGTTTGTCAGGGCGTTGTATGCTGTCATCAACCGATTTACACCCTTTGTCAATATATTCCTTCCCGAGACTGGGAATGCGTTGAGTGTGAACTAGAAGATCACGACTTTTTACTGCGAGATCGGATTATTGATTTGATTGGCTCTGAGGATTGGCACGAAGACTAACCCAATTTTATAACCAGAATATTTTATCTGTCTAAAGAAAAACAGTCGATAAAATTCTATCAATTTGTATAAGTTGAAATTATTCCTAACCCAGATTTTTTGGGTTATTTTTTTCTTTTATGAGAGAAAATTATCAGCCTTCAATCCTGAGAGTTGTCATTGACTACTACACAGTATAGGTTTTGGCAAGAATTTGTAAATAAACTGAAAAATAGCTATCTAAAATCTCCATTTTCGGCGACAATGAAGATAAGTTATAAATGGATCTGTAGATTAGGCTACCAATTATCCATCGAAATCTGAATTTATTCCTAAAAAATCTCCTTCCGGTCAAACCCGCTCACAAACCCAGTTTTTCGTTAGATGTCCGGCTCAAATCTAGAAGTAAAAATGGACATCGGGTATTTGTATAATCTCACCTTGATCAAAAGTTGACATTTTTAAAGATAGAGTTCAAGATCAATATCTAATATTAAGAGAGGAAAAAATCATGGCTTTTCAGAAAATCTTAGTCGCCTTAGACTGTTCAAGCTTAGAAGCAGCAACAGTTTTTCAAGAAGCTCTCAAACTCGCCAAAACTGAAGGAAGTAAATTGATGTTATTTCATTGTATTTCGTGGGAAAACGAAGAAACAATCAATCCTTTAGTGGGAATTGGAGCATTAGGAAATATCAACTTACACAAAACACTACAAAACTTTTGTCAAGAAAGTTGGGTCGAGGAAATAGACAAAGTTCGTCACAGTTTACAAGCTTATCGGGATCAGGCAATCTCTCAAGGGGTTTCTGTAGAATACAAATATCAAGTCGGAAATCCGAGTGGATCAATTTGTGAGCAAGCTGAAGATTGGGGTGCAGATTTAGTGATGATCGGACGACGAAACCGCTTCAAATGGTCAGAATTGTTCTCAAGGCGCGTCAGTAGCTATGTCTTGAATAACGCCTCTTGTTCTGTGTTTATGATTCAAACGGGAATTTATTGTGCTGAAAACCTATCAGTTTCTAACGCTCAAGCGATCTTTAGTTAATTGTAAGTTCAGATCCTTTAAAATTAAACTAGAAAGTATTGATTAAAGTGTGATTCCCCCACCAACAATGGTGACAATTTCCAAAACATCTCCCGCTTTCATTTCTGTAGCTTCCCAAAATTGTCTGTGCAGAATTTCGCCGTTATATTCTACAGCCACTAAACGGGGATTTAACCCCATCTGCTCTAAAAAATCGGGTAATTTCGTGTGAGGAGAACAGGTTTTTACGTCTCCATTAACCTGAAGTTGTACTAGCTCAGACATCAGAATTTAATGGTTAATTTGATGAAGGATTAGGTAAAATATTGTAAGCCCGTAACGTTTGAACACGAGTGAGTTGAGACAGAAAATACTGCGTAACCAGTGTCGGTTGTTCAGCTTCCATAATCGCTCTAACAACAGCAATTCGTTCGCCGCCAACAGACATAACATCATCAAAATTATTCATATCAATTCCCCCAATGGCAAACCAAGGAATTGTACAATTTTGAGCCGCATGACGCACATAATCTAAGCCCGCAGCAGGTTTGTCTGCTTTGGTTGGGGTTGCATAGACAGGCCCAACTCCAATATAATCCGCGCCCTGTGCAATTGCCTTTTCCATTTCTTGGGGGTTCGTGGTTGAACGTCCAATAATTCGTTGAGGGCCGAGTAACTGACGAGCTAAACTAATTGGAATATCTTTTTGTCCGAGATGAACCCCATCAGCATTAGAAGCGATCGCCAAATCGACGCGATCATTCATAATAAATAAAGCATTATACCGATGACAAAGTTCACAAAGTTTTTCGGCATTTTGAAGCCGAATTTCATCATCGTTTTGTTTGTCTCGATATTGTACCAATTTCAGTCCGCCTTGGAGAGCCGCTTCTACAATCGAGAACATTTTATCCGAGGGAGAAGTCACTAAATACAAATAAGCATCATCAAGGAGTTGATACCGTTGATAAGCCAATAACCGACTTTCGAGGGTATAAACTCGATAGCGCATTTGCTTAAACGATACACCCATATCGGGATGATAAATTTTGCCGTATTCTTCTAGTACCCGTAAGGCTTCTTCTACGCGGCAGAAATTCGCCTGCAATACGCTATCAATTCCCTCCCGTTTTTCTTCTTGGGGATGAGTTAACTCCGTCCCTAAATCGCCGGGAGTATCTCTAGATAGACGCAATTTCATTGTATGCCAGTGAGCCAGTTCTTGTCGTAACTGTTTGCACTCTTCCGCCAATTCGGCGCTATCGAGTCCAAAGCGACACCATTCTTCAATAATTCTCAACCCCTCACGAGCGCGATCTAAATTTGCGTCTAGAATGCGATAGAGGGCGGGCTGTACCCGTTTATCCCAACTTTGTTGATCGGCCATCAAACCCACCTCAATCTGTATTTACCTTGCCCGATTACAAAAGAACCGCAGGCTACTATAGCGCTTTGCGTAGGCAACAGGGAATAGGCAATCTTGCAAAAGGGATCACAAAGTCTCCAAACTCTCACGAATAGCACTGAACCCTTCGCCTTAATTTATGAATACATGAGGAAGTCTGTTATCTATCATCAGATTTTGAATCAGATAGACCTTAAAAATTCTTAATGATATAAAATGACTGAAGCTTTTAAAGCGTCCCATAATAGGGCATACTTGACGCAATTCCAATTTTTCGTTAGATTTTGCAATTCTACAACAGTTTGTCGGAGTACAGCCGTGAATTCAGCATCCCACCGCAACTGTGAATTTACCTCACACAATCTCAATCTCAAGCTTGATCATCAAAAGTTGAGCTTGACTAAACGTTCTCAACGTTATCGCTCTGATCTCAACGATGAGTCTACTCATCTGCAATGGAGTTCTCGATTTCAAAGACTCTCGCTTTTGCTCGTTGCTCTCACAGGTTTTCACCTGGGTATAGCTCCTACAGAGACATTAGCAGAACCATTGCTCACCCAACAAGTGGCTCAAACCCCTCAGTCTCCCAATACTCCCACTAACATTATTTACGTGAGTGCTTCAGTCGGAGATGATACCGGGGACGGTTCCCAACAGTCTCCCTTGAGAACCATTACTCAAGCCTTAACCCTGGCTCAACCCAATACCGCGATTATCCTCGCACCCGGAACCTACAGCGCCCAAACCGGGGAACAATTTCCCCTGATGCTGCGACCCAATATCACCGTTCAAGGCAATCCTAACACTCGCGGAGAAGCCATTATCATCTCGGGTGGGGGGTTCTATACCAGTCGCACTTTTGCCAAACAAGATATTGCGGTTCTCGGCGCCAACGGTGCAAGAATTAGTGGGGTGACAGTCACAAATCCCAATCCGAGAGGGTATGGATTATGGGTAGAATCGACTTCGATGATTGTTTCCAACAACACGTTTACAAGGAATACCCATGATGGGATTTCTGTGGTTGGGACAGGGGCGCCTTTAATTCAAGAAAATAATTTTAGCGAAAATGGCGCCAATGGAATTACCGTGTTTGGTTCCTCTCGCCCTGAAATTCGCAATAATGAATTTCAAAATACTGGGTTTGGAATTAATATCTCCCAAAATGCCGCTCCGTTTATTGCCGGAAATCGGATTATTTTTAATAAAGATGGTGTGGTTATCCAAGCCAACGCCCGTCCGATTTTAAGAGATAATTATATCGAACGCAACGAACGAGATGGGATTGTGGCGATTGCAACCGCCTTACCCGACTTGGGAACGACAAGCGAACCCGGTCAAAATGTGATTCGGAGTAATGGCCGTTATGACATCAACAATGGGACTAAAACCCAAGTCATTCAAGCCTACGGAAATCAACTCACCCTCGCTAATACCACAGGTTCAGTTCAAGTCAGCGGTAATTATACCGCCCCAGATGCGCCCTCTCCCATCGCCCAACAACTCCTTGCTAGCCGCATTAGTGACGACTCTGCTGACCGTTCAACCGCTTCTAATAACCCCTCTGCCGTTTCTCCGATTAATACTAGCGCCGCTTTACCTGTTTTCGTCCCAGAAGCATCCACCGCTCGCCCTCCCGTCCGTAATACTCGTCGTTCCGCCACCCGTCGTCCTGTGTCTATTGCGGTTCCCCCTCCGGAAACTCAACCGATTTCCACTCCGCCCCCAGTCACTCGTCGGTCAAATCCTTCTCCTAACAAACCCTTAATTCTCTCTAACCTCTCCTCAAGCCCCACCAATGAGTCTACCGCTATTCCCATCGCGGTTCCGCCCCCAGAAACCGGACGAGTGTTGAATCCCTATCCCGGCCAAAATTCACCCCCACAGGCTTTATCTTCGGGTGTATTACCTGTTCCGGGTTCTCGCATTCCCGTTAGCGGTGAGGGGCATCTTCCAACCGGGTTAAATACTGGCCCTTCTGCGAGTCCGGCTACACGTCAGTTAACCCCTCTGAGAACGGCTTTAAGAGGCAGTTTACAGTATCGGGTTGTAATCGAGGACAATAGTGAACGGGTTTATCGACAGGTGAGAACTGTGGTTCCCGATGCGTTTCGGACAGTGGTTGGAGGACGTTCAATTATCCAAGCGGGCGCTTTTCAAAGTCGTTATAAAGCCGATGAAGTGATACAATTGCTAAACCGAAATGGAGTTCGAGCTAAACTTGAATCCTACAACTAAGTCTCTTGTTATTCTAAGCAACGCGAAGAATCTCTGAAGATGCTTCACGGAGTTCAGCATGACATTTGAGCTTTTGAGTTTGTTATCTATATCATCGATGAGCAACGCGAAGAATCTAGAAGTCTTTTGAACCAGTTAGCTGAAAATTCATCTATTCTCAATTGATGAAACTCTCGGGTGTCTTTTTACTTTTTTTCTAACCTATGAATGTTAAAATAAAACCAGACTGGGCGGGGGGCGATGTATTATCTCAATTGGTGAATGTGTTGATTAAAACTCCACCCATTTACAGCGTAATGAAACATCAAGCCCGACAGGTTTTAATTAAAACAGCCGAAAAAAATGGCATTCCCTGGCGAAAACATTATCAACAGTTAGAAGCCTCTGAAGTTAAAAAAATATTCTCAGAAATTAACGATAAAAATATTATTTATCCCGACTATTATCACAAACCCTTTCATGCTTACGACGCGGGAAACTTATGTTGGAAAGCTGCATTTGAAGCCGAGTCTGCAACCTATTCAATGGGGTTGAGAGTTTGGAAAAATGAAAAGATCAGTTGGGAAACCGCCCACGAGAGATTACGTTATAGTTTTCATCAAGTTCTCAACAACTATCTCCCAAAATCGGTTAATCATGTCTTGGATATTGGCTGTTCGGTGGGAGTTTCTACCCGAAGTTTACATCATTATCTGAAACACAATCATAACCCAAACGTTCAGACTATGGGTTTAGATTTGTCGCCCTATATGTTAGCCGTCGCTAAACACCAAGATACTCAAGCAGACATTACATGGAAACACGCCAACGCTGAAAAAACAGACTTCCCCGATGATTTTTTTGATGTTGTTACCCTCCAATTTCTCATCCATGAACTTCCCCGTCAAGCCACACGAAATATCTTTCAAGAAGCCTTGAGAATTCTTCGCCCTGGTGGATGTTTAGCCCTCGTTGATAATAATCCCAAATCTCCGGTTATTCAGAATTTACCGCCTGTATTATTTACCCTAATGAAAAGTACCGAACCCTGGAGTGATGATTATTATACCTTTGAGGTAGAAGCGGCTTTAAAAGAGATTGGTTTTGAGTATAAAACAACTGTTGCGAGTGATCCGCGTCATCGTACAATTATTGGGATTAAACCCTAAAAGTCAAAGTTAGCCTTGACGTTTCTTGTCGCCTTGAATTCTCAAAAATTCACCAATAAAAGCCATTAATCCCGAACCGATAATTAAAATCACACTCAAGGCATTAATATCCGGTTTAACCCCGGTTCTAATGCGGCTAAAAATCTCCATTGGTAAGGTTGTTGCGCCACTTCCGGCTGTAAAACTGGCAATTAAAAAGTCATCCATACTCAGAACAAAAGCCAGTAAACAACCTGATAAAATTCCCGGCATTAACTCTGGTAATAAAACCTGAATAAACGCTTCCACCGGAGTCGCCCCTAAGTCTAAAGCTGCTTCTTCTAAATGAGGATTGAGATCCGCTAAACGAGTCGAAACCACTAACGCCACATAAGCCAAACAAAAGACAACATGAGCGGAAACAATTGTCCAAATACTTAAAGGAATTGCCACCGCAGCTAGAAAAACTAATGTAGAAACAGCGATCGCAATATCGGGAATAATTAATGGTAAATAGGAAACCCCTTGATATAAACTTTTTCCTCGAAATCGAAACCGAGCCAATCCTACCGCCATTAAAGTCCCAATCACGGCTGAAACTCCCACCGCAGCAAAGGCAACAATTAAACTATTTTGTAAAGCGGATAAAATCCGAGTATCTTGAAAAAGTTTAGTATACCATTCTAATGTAAACCCCTGCCATCCCGCACTATACCGAGATTTATTAAAGCTATAAAACGTTAAAACAAAAATCGGCAGGTACATATAAAAAAACATCAATCCCACAAAAATGACCTGCCAAGAAACCTTGAATTTTGGTTTGGTGTCTCTCATTTCTATCGGAATATCCTCATTTTGATGATGTTGTTTTGAATCTTGTTGCATGAGAAAATTATCAAGTTAGATCAAATCTGGCAATCGCCCATCGGAAAAATTCAGAAGTAATTGTTTCCCATCTTCCTACCTCCCCATCACCCCCTGCACCCCACCTCCCCCTGCACCCTATTTCGAGGGTCTACCATCGCCATATTTCAACAGCAGTGCAATCGCGATACTCACCCCCATAATTAACACCATACTTAATGCCGAACCAAAGCCCCAATTTTGAGTTGCTCCTAAAAATTGATTGTAAATTAACCGAGAAACCGTCATACTCGAAGCGCCGCCCAACAGTTCAGGATCGACAAAATCTCCTAAAGCGCTAATAAACACCAATAACGATCCCGCTGCAATACCCGCCCTAGATTGAGGTACAGTCACCTTCCAAAACGTTTCTGTTGGTTTTGCTCCTAAATCAGCAGAAGCCTCCAATAAACGCCGATCTAGCTTTTCTAACGCCGCATACAGAACCGTGACAATATAAGGCAAATAACTATAAGCCATCCCAATTAAAACAGCCGGAGTTCGGTTGAGCAACTCCAACGCGGGTAAACCTAAAAAGCCTAAAAACGAGTTTAATACCCCTGTGGGTCGTAAAATCGTAATCCAGGCATAGGTTCGCAATAGTGAAGACGTCCACAAGGGTAAAACAAAGCCCAACAGCAGCAAATTTCGCCAACGAGAAGGAGCATTAATCGCGATCCAGTAGGCAACCGGAAACCCTAATATTAAACAGAAAACCGTCGTTCCTAAAGCATAAAATAGCGATCGCCCAATCACCTGTAAATTAATCGGATCAAAAACTCGTAAATAGTTCGCAATTCCATCGGGAATCACTACATCACCGGGTCGAATATTCTCAACTAAACTCAGTTCAAAAATAACCAACGTCGGGAGAACGAGCAACAGCAACAGCCACAACCCCGCCGGCCCCAACAATACCAACGGGCCGAGTAGATCCCCTGCTTTTTGTTTTAAACCCGTTTTGGGGGTCGGATGGGGAAGATTTGACGGATTTTTACTCGATACAGCCATGTTGATTAAGCACTGGTAAGTTTCGTCCAATAGCGATCATAAATTTCGCTCACCGCAGCAGAAATCGGAGCTAAAGATTCACTTCTTTCAATCACAGACTCAGGCGGAAACAGGGTGGGATCATCTCGCAAACTTTTCGGAAGTTTTCTAAAAGCCAGTTGGGAAGGAGTTGCAAAACTGAGGCGTTCGACAACTTGAGCCGCAATTTCTGGCTGAAGCATAAAATTCATCCACTGATAAGCCCCCTCGGGGTTGGGAGCGGATTTGGGAATCACCAGCGTATCCGTCCACAGCGATGATCCGCTTTTAGGAGTAATGTACCTCAAATCCTCGTTTTCCGGCATAATTTCCGCCGCATCTGCTGAATAACACATCGCAATCAACAAATCCCCGACAATAATCTGAGGACGCCAAGCATCTGTGGTAAACGAAGCAATTGCAGGTTGGAGTGAGGCCAGTTTTTCATAGGCTTGGCGAATGTGTTGAGGATCAGTTGAGTTGTAGGAGTAGCCCAACATTCGCAACGTCGCACCCATCACCTCACGAACATCATTGAGAAGGGTAAATCGCTTGGAGATCTCCCGTTGATGTTCCCACAGATATTCCCAGTCTTGAGGAACATCTTTCAGCAGACGACTGTTGTAAATTAATCCCGTTGTTCCCCAACTGATGGGGACACTGTAGCGGTTTGCGGGATCATAAACTGGATTTTGGAACATTGGGAACATATCTTCCAAACCCACAATCAGCGAGTGATCCAACTCTCGGAGAAAGCCCAGATCTGCCATCTTCTGAACCATATAATCAGAAGGATAGATGATACTATAAGCTCCTGCTCCCCCGGCTTGAAGACGAGCCAGCATTGATTCGTTGGAGTCAAACACATCTGCAACAACTTTTAACCCCGTTTCTTGGGTAAAGCGATCTAGTAAATCGCGATCGGTGTAACCCGTCCAAGTGTAGATATAAAGGGTATCTGAGTCTACTCTAGTATTAGGTGTGGTTTTGACCTCAGCCAGAGTCCAACCGCAGCTAGAAAGGGTAGAAGCCGCAGCAGTCGCCAGCGTGGTCTGAAGAAATTGACGTCGGGTAAGAACCGCCCTGATCATATTGGGTAATGGTCTAATGATTGGAGGCACTGGAGGCACTGTCTCAGCACAGTTCGAGTCGAACTCATTGAAACTAACAGATTTTATTTTCCCACAAACGGCTGTTGCTCAAAAGCAGGTAAACTCAGCAAAGTCGGATTTTAGTTTTGTTTACTCAAAGCTAAACAGTCTGTTGGCTGCCAGCAAACGTATATTGGAGTATCTCCATCGGTGATCGCTTCATTGGTTTTCGACTGTTGAACGGTCAGTTGTTCACCGGAGATTAATTGTACAATGTATTGTAGGTGAGTTCCTAAATACATGGTATTGATCACTCGTCCTTCAAAACAGTTCACCGCACCGCTAACCGGATAGGAATTTAAAGAAATTTTCTCGGGTCTTACACTAACAACAACTGCATCTCCCACTTGGATATCGGAGTTGGGCGGAGTCTGAGTGTGTTGTTTGGGGTAGGCTTCGATTTTTAAACCTGTTTCTGTAACGATCAGTTGACTGGTTTGATCGACTGCTTCTACTTGTCCTGTGAATAAGTTGGTATCACCAATAAAGTCAGCTACAAAGGGAGTTTGAGGATGTTCGTAGATTTCGTTGGGTGTTCCAATTTGTTCGATGCGGCCTTCGTGCATGACGGCAATTCGATCTGATAAACTCATGGCTTCTTCTTGGTCGTGAGTAACCATAACGAACGTTAAGCCAAGATTTTTGTGTAGGTTAGACAATTCTACCTGCATTTGCTTACGCAGCTTCAGATCCAAAGCCCCTAAAGGTTCATCGAGTAACAATACCGCAGGGCGGTTAACTAAAGCACGGGCTAAAGCGACTCGTTGCTGTTGTCCTCCTGACATTTGGGCGGGAAACCGACTCGTAAAGGCTTCCATTTTCACCAGTTTTAAGGCTTCTTTGACCTTTTCCTCGATTTCAGATTGATTTCGCCGTTTGACTCGTAAGCCAAAAGCAATGTTATCGCGAACGTTAAGATGGCTAAAGAGTGCGTAACTTTGAAAGACGGTATTTACTGGACGCAGGTAGGGAGGAACTCGGGTCATTGACTGTCCTCGAATTAAAACCTCACCTGCTGAAGGGGTTTCAAACCCAGCAATTAAACGCAGTGTTGTGGTTTTACCGCAGCCAGAAGGCCCTAATATACTAAAAAATTCCCCTCGACGCACCTCTAAATCGACACCGCGCACGGCTGTTTCTCCGTTAAAGACTTTGAAGACTTTGCGAAGTTCGACATCGAGTTGAGAGTCTGTCGCGATCGCACCTGGATTTTGCGTGGCTGTTTGAAGCATAGTAGCAAGGTTTGGCGGAGATGTCCCTAGTTTAGCTTATCCGATGGTTGTAGAGGTGACAAGAGATCTCTCAACAGTGACCCGTGATCAATGATCAATGATCAATGATCAATGATCAATTTTCCCGATCTGCTGTTACCTAAGATTGGGTGGTGTTAGTCCAAGCACAGGAAAATCAACAACAAAAACAATTAACCCGATGGATCACAACCTTTCCCCAAGTTGGAGAACTTTATTGTCGCGATCGCGAAGTTCATTATTTACAACTTTTAGAACGTTCAGAAATAATTGCAGAATTAAACAATATTGGGTTTCAGGTTCAAGCGCTGGAAAGTTATGGTAAATTAACCTTTTCCGTCGGAAACATCGGTATATTCGCACAGAAATAATAGCTCAAAACCCGGAGTTTATTTTTCCTTTGAATCCAGGATTTTAAATCAACCTATAGTGCTTTAAATTGTCGATAAATTTGAGCCTGCGAATAATTTTAGAATGGAGGATGGTAGGTTGATTATTGCATTAACAGAAGGCTGTATTCAAAACTGTTAAATTCGTTTTGAGGGTCGTAAGTTGGTGAAATCTCTATCATCATTTCTAGTCAACAATAGATTCTTAGCTTTGTCAAACAAAAAAATTTAGATTCTCAAAATCAATCCTGAAACTCTACAACTCAAATCGGATTAATCTTGAATGAGATTCAACACCGAAAAATAGCCTTCCATCCTAGATCCATTAACAGCAGCAAACCCCAAGGTCTTGAAGCTCGCATGATAGAATAGAAAAGAGATCCGTCATCGTTTGAGATAGGATAGTTAGATCCACTGTGTTTGTATAACAAATTTTATAGAGCCGAGACTATGACATCGTATGCAACCTCCACAGCCCGAGCCGAGATGAGTGAACTGCGGCGACTGAAAGGCTTGTTACCGCCCGAGTTACAGAGTTGGGTGACGGTTGAGAAAACCATAGAAGTCAATCCCCTATTAGTCCGTAGTGAAGAAATTGGCAAAGATCAAGTCGAAATCCAGATAGACTTAGTTCGCTGGGAACAACTGGCAATGGATCAGCGTAACCTGCTATTCTGGCATGAAGTCGCTCGCATTCAAAATGATACTATTCCCCGAGATGGTTGGGAAATGGCTGCTTTAGCGATTGGTTTAGGGGGAGCGGTCGGCGAACTTTGGGTTCAAGATGGACTATTGTTATTGTTAGCCTTAGCCTTGTGTGGGGTTTCAGGTTATCGCCTCTACCAAAAAAATAACGGCGAGAAAACCCTAGAAGAATCAATCGATGCAGACGACAAAGCGATCGCGATCGCGACTCGATTTGGTTATAGTCTACCAAACGCCTACAAGAGCTTGGGAAGTGCTTTAAAAATGTTAATTGAGCAAACTCCTAAAAAGCGACAACGCGCTCGTTATGAAGCCCGTTTACAAGCTCTCAAACGCAGTGCATCCAAAGCCAAAGCTCGGGTTAAAGGTTCTCGTGAACCCTCATCCGGTTCAGAAAGCATCTACAACAACTAAACCGAAAAATCAACTGAATATCAAGAGTCGCTGGTTACTCAGCCCCGTAAGGTCAAAATGTAAACCAGCGACTTATCAAAGTTGAAAAGAGTACAGAGTCCGGAAAAACCAACTCGTAGCGTTAAGTTCTATTTTTGCTGAACTTTGGAGAGTGCTTCCCGGATTTTTTCTGCCGCTACATCTCGTCCACCTAAGCCGAAAGAAATCGCTACAGCAACAGCAATTGCTCCGAGTAAGAGTCCGAAAGCTAAATTAACAATATCAGTACCAATGCCCATCTGTTGGAGAGCCATTGCACCGACAAAGATAATAATCGCAATTCGGGAGACTTGAGCCAACAGTTTAGAGTTACCCGTACCTGAACTCAATACAAAGCGATAAGCTAAGTTGGCAAAATACAAGCCAACGGCAAAGATAACCGCTCCAATCAGAACTCGACCTGAGATGATAATAATCTGCTCAATGATCAATGTCAGTGCAGTTAATTGTAGGATATCTGTTGCCGTGACCACAGCAAACAGCATCACACCGACAAAGGCAATAATACCGACAATTTCTGAAGGGGTGCGAGTGGTGGAAGTGGAAGTAGAAGTAGAAGTAGAAGTAGAAGTAGAAGTAGAAGTAGAAGTTCTATCCACAACTTGGACTTGATCTGACGCACCCGGAGTAGCAGGTGGGGTTGATTGTAAGCCTAACCAATAAAATAATCGGTTGAATCCCAGGCTTGTTAAAACGCTTGTGACCAAATCACTAACAAAGCGTCCAATAACATAAGCGACAATTAAGATCACCGCTGCTGCAAACAACTGAGGAATAATATTGAGAATGCGACTGAGCATTTCAATCGCCGGAACAGAAATCGCCTCAATTTGCAGAGCATTAAGAGCTGCAATTGCAATGGGGATTAAAATCAGAACGTAAACAACCGTTCCAATAATTGAAGATAAACTTTGACCGCCTGTGGTTTCACCCAAGCCAAAACGATTACCCACACGGTCAGTACCGACTGCGATTAACAAATTAGTGACGATGCGACGCACAATTTGAGCAATCACCCATCCGGCTGCCGCAATAATAATCGCAGCTAAAATATTCGGTAGGATAAACAACACCTGATTCAGCATTTGCTGCACAGGGTCTAATAATCCTTGTAAGCTGAGAGTATCGAGAATAGGCAGTAAGAACAGCAGGAAAATAAACCAATAAATGGCATTTCCAAAGGTTTCACTCAGAGAAAACTGAGGTTGAGTCGTACCATCATTAACTTGCTGATTGAGGCGTTCATCAATTCTAAACGCATTCAAGACTCTGACTGTCACGGCTTTACAGAGAGTCGCCACTATCCAAGCAATTCCCAATAAAATCAGGGCTGCTATAATTCGGGGGAAGAAAGAGGTAACCTCATTGAGTAAAGAGGTCAGCGGGCTAGATACTGCTGAGAGTTGTAGTCTTTCGAGAAAACCAATAATCGCAAACAGGAAAATAGTCCAAAATACGATGGTTCCCACCCAATTCTCTACGGGAATATTCTCACCCCCATCCGAACGTCCTGTGACCCAAGAGGCAACCTTGTTATCCACTTCGGTTTTCTTGAGTAGACTTTTGACTAAAGACTGGGCAAATAAAGCAATTAAATAGCCTACTAGCAAAATAAGTAGGGCAATTGCCAGATCAACAAAGCTAACGGAACCTAATGATAAGGTCCTTAAGTCAAAAGGATTAGATGTTGTTTCCTGAGCCAGTGTCAGATGAGAAAGACTGGGTATTGTTATCCCCAATATTGATGTGATTTCGTGCCAAGTTCCATTCATAGTTCTCTGTGAGATAATCTTGAAGTCTAGAATTGTGAGAGAAAGTTGTTTTCTTCACATCTGGCAAAAGATAGAAATGCTGGAGATTTCGAGCAATTGTATCTGAGATGTGGAAGATCAAGATGGGTCTTTTAAACCTGATCGCTAAAATTGCCACCCTAATCTCAACCCATAAAATACATCAGAATAAGGGAAAACCCCTAGATTTTCTGAAAAAGCAGGATCTCAGAGAGAAATTGCTCGTTTTTTGGTGTTCTTCCAGACTCCTAATCTATTTAACGGTTTATAATCCGTTATGTGAGTCATAATCTGCCTATAGCTTGCAGGGTAAATGCCATCTAGTCAAGTATTTGAACAATCGATTAACATTTCGGCCAGTGCCACGACGGTTGAACGTTGCATCATCGATCGCGATTTGATGCACCGCTGGCTTAATCCGTCTCTCCGCTGTGATTCTGTAGGGCGATGGAATACTGATGTCGGAGGAAAATTTCGCTTTGTCCTCAATATTCCCCTCGTGGAACCCACCTTGAAGGCTGTGGTGATCGAGCGGGAACCGGGGATCGTTGTTTGGGGATTTCAAGGCTTTTTTCAGGGAAGCGATCGCTGGGAATGTCAACCGACAACTGAAGGAACTTTGCTTTTGAATCGGTTTGAGTTCCAGATTCCGAACCCTGTAGTCAAGTTTGGGTTTAATCAGTTTGCAGCGACTTGGACAAAAGCAGATATGCAAGCCCAACTCCGCCGTTTCAAACGAGTGGCGGAAGAACAATATCAGGGCTTGCGATCGCTTAAAAATCCTTGAAAAATTCAGAAAAACACTGAGCCGTTTTTATTTAGTTGCACAGGAGTTCTTGAACTTCTGGCTGTGCTTTGAGAAACTCGATCGCTTGGTCTCCGAGTGCTGCGACATCATTATAAAGTCCAACGAGATCTTCGACATCAACTGAGATTACTTCTAGTCCTTGATAGCTCAGTATGACTTCCACTAGGGTAATATTGCCGTCTCTAGCGGCCGATTGTAAACCCTGAATCAAACCATCAACAATGTTACTAATCTCGCTATCAGGAGCAATAAACAGATTTAATGCTCCAACTGCCAATCGGCCATAACTAGAATTCAATAAGCTGTCTACAATATCAGAAGGAACGTTAACTCCATAGTTCAATGCTGTCCGAAAGCTCGCAATTTGTTCGGGAGTCAGTTCGGCGAGGATAAATAGCGATCGCAATTGGTTAGATTGTTCTCCGGTGTCTGCGAAGGTTTGTAGTTCTTCAAAGCCGAGGGGAATATTCGCCGCACCGTATCTGAGTTGAAGTTCATCGATAGCGGGTGCAGGTTGGGTAAAGATTGCTAAACTCGCTGTTAAGCCCAATACCAATGCTAATCCCAAAGCGATCAACTTAGAAACTCCTCGACTGCTCCACTTTAATAAATGCTGAAGGCGCGAAGACTGCCACCCAAAATTAAGATTCATTAATTCATTCCTCACAACTGCTTTAAGTCTGTAATGACTGTTCCCGTCATACTCTTTATGTGTCTGGTCAAACTTGATTAATGTTCCCTACTGGTTGGTTTTGAAAGGGTCATCTGTTAGAATTCATCCGAGCCAGTAGTTGGCGGATAATCACTGCATCCTGAGCCTGGGGTTGATTTTTGAGATAATTTTCTAAGTCTTGACGGGCTTCTGTCCATCGTTCAAGCTGATAGTAGAGAATTCCGCGATCGCGTCGTTCGTTTGGAGCTTCTGGAAAGAGTAACAAAATTCGTTCAATCGCAGATACGGCTTTCAAAATCTCGCCCGCATTCATATAAATAACTTTGAGATTTGTTAACATCCTAGCTAAGATTTGTCGAGATGTTACCGGACTAAGAAATTGAGGACGTAGTTTCACCCTTTGACCATAAACTTCTGCTAATTTTGCTTCACAATCTTCTGGAAATAAAACTTCTCCTCGATTAAAAACATCGACGTAAATTCCCACGCCTTCAAACTCTGGACGAATCAGAAAATGTCCGGGCATTCCAATTCCCACCATCGGAAAGTTAATGCGTTTAGCAATTTCTAAATAAACGACAGATAAGGTAATTGGAATTCCCGTGCGTCGATCAATCACTTGATTTAAGTAACTATTATTGGGATCATAATAATTACTGTCATTTCCCCTAAATTCTAAATCTTCAAATAAATATTGATTGAGGGTTTGAATCACTCGTAAAGGATATCGCTCTTCATCAAGTCTTTCTAACACCTCTGCTGCCATTTCATCGAGAGCATTTAGATAGTCTTCTGCCTCAAGTTCAGGAAACTGTTCTTGAGCGATATAAAGAGCCGCTTTTGCCAAATCAATCTGTTGATTTGAATGATTTATTTCTTGATAAAATCGTTGTCTAGCTTGTGAAAAATTCATAGTTTTTACGAGTCACTTATTGTTTAATTTGTATTTCATAATTTAGAGGAAATCAACTTTTTTCAAATAATCTAACTCTAAACTTGTTTTTTCGGAAAAATCAAGAGAATCAATGATTTTTGCTTCGAGTTGATCAATTACAGTCATTATTCCCGTTTCAGGATTATCTAAGATCGAAGCTTTCACCTGTTCTAAATATTCAGCAAGAGTCTCTCGTAAAATTGGCTTCTCAATATTCGCCGTATGGTAAGTATCCCAAATATCCCACAGTAAAATCCCGACTCCGACTGTACAATCTAATAATCCTGCTGCCATTTTTCCGGTTAAACTTGCACCCGTTTTTAAGGCAATTTTTGCACCTGCTTTTCCAGCGAGATTAGCTGCTACTTTACTTCCGACTTTTAACACTAAAGGTGCAACTATTGGTTTCATGGCTAAATAAGCACTTCCTCCGACTAACACTTTGAGAGATAACGTCGAAACTTCACCCTCCGTTTCATAAATACTAATTGCAATATCATTTAAATAACGATTCCAGTCCGTTTGATGAATTTGATAGGATAGAGGGATCTGATTGAGATTTCCTGATAAGTCTTCTAAATACTGTTTAACCGTTTGTTGAGTCAATTGTTCTAGTTGAAGTTGAGCAATTTGAGGACGAAGAACTCGCGCTGAAAATTCTTCTTGAAAATCTCGGGTAATCACCTCAGCCACTTTCTCCGACGAACTCGGTAACTCTGGATTCACTAGATTAGCAGTACCCGAACTCAATTGCACAAAAATGCTTTTGAATTCGATCTGTTTTTGATTAAAATAACCAAAATACCAGTCAAGGAAATTATCATCTATTCTGCCCATTAAGTCATCTATCCAAAGATCGAGTTGTTGAGAGGCATAATTTTCCGCTTGATTGTGAGCTGTTTTTAACGCTTGCACGACTGCTGTATCGACATCTTGCCAATTCACACGACTCGGCTGAACAACCACAGTTTGAGGCGGCTGAGATTGGCTGTTAACTGAATTAGAAGAAAAGGCTTGATTAATAAAAAATTGTCCTCCTAAAGGAATAATCACTAAAAGAATTACAATTGCCCAAATGAACGGAGAAATTGAGCGAATCACCTGCACCCAAGCCAAAATTCGATTTGTTTTTTCAGCGTAACTTCCCGAATCCTCTGTAGACGGAGAAGACAGTTGAGAGTCTTGAGAATGACTAGAAACGGGGGGAGAGGGTGACTCTGAATTCACAGGAATAACCTCAATGAATTGATAGTTAAATTTTACCAAACCTTGTTAAATCCCGTGACTTTTTCCAATCACCCAATGACGGCGAAAAAATCGCGATAAAGAAGATTCATCTAAACGCAAAAAAATCGGTCGTCCATGGGGACAAGTCCGAGGATTACGAGTTCTCACCCATTGTTCAAGTAAAGTTTGCATTTCTGTTAAACTTAAAGGTGTACCATTGCGAATCGCACTCCGACAAGCCGTTGCCACTTGAGCTGCTTGTAAATCTTTACCTAAACTCAGTTCAATTAAGGCGTCATGACAATCCTCTCGTTGGGCTAACATTTCCGGTACGGTTCGCACAGCCCACAACCCTTCGCCAAAGGGATCAACTTGTAAACCTAGACTTTGGAGTTGTTCAACCTGAGAAGGTGAAAGGTGTTGCAAGAGTATCGGCGGTTCAACACTAACTTGTTTCCAAGCCTCACAGAGTTGTTCATACAAGACTCGTTCGTGGGCGATATGTTGTTCGACGAGCCATAGACCATTCCGATGTTCTGCGACAATATAGGTATTATGAACTTGGGCGATCGCTTGCAGTTCGATTAAACTTAATTGTTGAGAACTGGCTTGATCTTTTTTCGCCTGAATAGAACGAGTGGTGTGATAACGGCCTTGTTTTTCGGAGACTTTCAGCAATTGATCCACACGTTGAAGTTTAGCCTCGGCGGTTGCGGGGTTTAACCGTAAAGTCTGATCGATACAAGCTTGTATTTGTTCTTGCCAATAGTTGAGATGATGGAGGTACACTTCTTCTTTGGCGGGATGACGGTTCCAGTCGATCTCAGAAGGATTAATTCGTAAATGGATAAAACACACCGGAAAGCGATCGCGAGGGACTGTACGGCTAAAAGCGGCTAAAATGGCTTGTTCGAGTTCACCTGTTCGCACCACTCGACCATTCAGGGCAATTTTAACCCAATCCGGGCGATGACGATGACAGCGATCAGGTAAACCCAAAACTCCTTCTATAGAGGAGGGAAAATCAGAGGGTGTATTAGCTGTGGGAGGGTTGAGTTCAACCTGAAGCCGTTGTAAGTCACCGATACGCACACCCCGAAGGATCTGCGGTAAAATGGAGTCAGCCGCGCCACCCGAACTAATTTGTAACCCACAAGTTGAACCTTGACGGACTTGCCAGTTAACGTGAGGATGACAAAGGGCGATTTGACTGACGATCCGATGAATACTTCGCAGTTGTTGGGATGCAGAAGGTAGGGCTTGACGACGCCCTTGCCAGCTTTTAAATAAGTCAGAGACGGTGACGACGGTGCCGGGGGCGATCGCTACGGCTTCGGGTTCTAGGGGTTCGCCTTGGCGGTTGTAGACGACTCGCCATCCGATTTCTCCGGTCGGACGACTCAAAATTTCGAGTTGGGCTAACTGGGCTAAACTGTGCAGAGCTTCTCCTCGAAATCCTAAACTGGTAATCTGGGAAAGATCAGCAATGCTCGTAATTTTACTGGTACTGTGGGCAGTTGCGGCTCGTTTGAGGTTTGCTAAATCCATACCAGTGCCGTTATCTGCAACTTGAATTTGCCATTGTTCGGGTGCAACTGAAATGCTGATCCGAGTGGCTCCGGCATCTAGGGAGTTTTCGACTAATTCTCGCACAACGGCTTCTAGAGAGTCAATCACTTCTCCGGCGGCGATTAAATAGATGATATCTTCGGGTAAGGGTTGAATTTGAGATGCCATACTGCACAGAGAACAAGTCAAGTTTTGAACTGAATTGAGTTCAGTTTTTGATCATAACTTTTGTCTATTCTTTTGGGGGTTATCTAGTGATTGAGGTGAGTTTACCGTACAATTCCCTATTTTCTAGATATTTTTTACTCAGAATATACGACGGCTAAAAATCAGATTATAATAGAATAGTGTTCGGTGAAATAAAGGGTTGTCAATGATGAGTGATTTGGATTTGAATGAGGCGACTTCTCATCCGTTAGCGAAGTATCGTAACCATTTAGAATTTTATGGTTATCGGATAGAAGAAATAGAAGATCGGCTTTACTGTCGTCATTCTCGGAAGTCAAATTTAATTTTAAATGCCATTTCTGATCGCGGAGTTTTGATTAGTATTGTTTATTCATTTGAGCCAGATTTTGAGCGGTTAGATATGTTAGAATATGTGAATGAGTTGAATTTGTATTTTACGTTTATGAAAGCTTATCTAGATGAAGACGGTGATTTAATTTTAGAGACTTTTTTTGAAGGAGAATATGATCGCACAAATTTTTCAATTTTGCTCGATAATATCGAATATGATACAGAGATTTTGTTGGAAAATGAGTTGACTCAAGAGTATTTAAAATAAAAACTTTAAGATTGAATTTTGGGTGAATTTCGGGTGTTCTCTGATGCTGGAATTTTAGCAAGCGCATTTTGTAATAGGGGAGGAAGACGACGCATAATTTTACCTGTTTCTCGACTCAGAGGAACTAAAGTTACTTGGGCGCTGACATAGAGTTGTTGATGATCTTCGGAAACGATTTGATAATCCCAAATCATCCGCAAGCCTTTGATCGGGAGAAGTTGTCCTTTGATCAAAATAGTCATCCCCATTTTCACAGATAGATGATAACGCACCTTCAACTCTACCACGGGCAGATCACACCCCATTGCCACTAAGTCACTATAATTAACCCCAAGCCAGCGTAAACTCTCAACCCGTAACTCCTCCATCCAAGTCATATAGGTACCATGCCAGACAATCCCGGCATAATCTGTATGATGGGGAAATACTCGTATCGGGAGGATAAACCAACCGTCGGAGAAGGAAATCAAAGAAGAATGGGGTTGAGGTTGAGGGAGTTGAGTCAAGGACACGTTACAAATTGTTCTAAAACGCTACATTTCTACAAATTATCAGCCAGTAATCAGGCCTATGCTGAAGTATAGACCAGTTATCCGTCAATAGTACAGCGTGACGCTAACAGTGATCTGTGTTGGGATCGGTTTAAATGAGTGTTTAACCGTTTGATCAGACCTCCAATACTAATTTTTGTGAAGTGAAGCGTCACTTGTACAACGAAAAGTGATAACAGTTACTCAAATCACATTCAACAAATCACTCTTGGCGACACAATAGGGCAATGCAATGAATATCAACAAAATTCTAGTCGCAGTAGCGGGACGAGGACTCTGTGAAGAGATGCTCAATATGTTGATGGATGTTCCGTCTATTCAGCAAGCATCTGTAACCGTTTTACACGCTGTCCCTTCCCAAGCCTCCGCACAAGGGATGTCAGAAAAGTTAGAACAGGGAGGTAAAATTTTAGCCCAAGCGGTACAGTCGATTAAGGTTGATCCGACGAAAGTGAATCCTCGTTTGAAGCAAGGAGATCCCAAAGATATTGTCTGTCAAGTCGCAGATGAAGAAAATTCTGACTTGATTATTATGGGATCACGAGGGTTACAAGGACTGCGAGCAATTTTGGAAAATTCCGTCAGTCAATATGTTTTTCAGTTGACCTCCCGACCGATGCTGTTGGTCAAAGATGATACTTATGTCAAGAAGCTCAAGCATATTATGATTGCATTGGACGCTTCGACCTCCTCGAAAGAATATCTAGATTTGGCGTTGTCGCTGGTGAAGGATATTCAGGGTGGACAGTTGATTTTAGCTCATGTCAACAAAGATATTTCGGGTAAATCGAGTGAAGATTTTTCAGATAACGCCCAAGCTGATCCGGTAATCGCCGCCGCCCTTGAATCTGTAAAAAGGATGGGTGTGAATTATCGTTGTGTCAGTGCGGTGGGTAAACCGGGGCCAGAAATTTGTCGGATCGCCGATGAAGTGGGGGCGGATTTGTTAATTTTAGGGTCTCCAGATCGCCGTCCAACGGTCGCCAAAAATTTAGTTGATTTGGATCGTTTAGTGGGAGGATCACTTTCTGATTACGTTCGGATTCATGCTGAATGTCCGGTGTTATTGGCAAGAACATCTGCTCCTTAGAAGATTTATTCAATAAAAATGTCATCCTAAAAAGGCGCAGTGAAGTTAATTGCTTCGCCGCGCTTTTCTCAACAATTCAATTCATTTGATGAATGATTATCCTTCAGTCTCACCACGAGTTTGAATGAACAGAATCAATAGAAAAACAGAAGGAACAAGCACAAACAATAAAGTTGCTACAAATCCCAGATCATTAACTTCCATGATACCCAGCCTCGATGTCAACAATCAAAATCAATAAGCCTTAGCATAACATTGATTGGCTTCTATTGGTTCATCACAAACTTTTAACGTCCTTAACCTTGAATGCGATCGCGGGAGTTTCCCTTCGTTGCAATCTTCTCCAAAAATTCAATAATCTTCCCAGGAACATCAGTCCCCGTTGCTTTTTCAATCCCTTCGAGTCCCGGTGAAGAATTCACTTCCATCACCACTGGGCCATGATTTGATCGTAACAAATCGACACCCGCCACTTTCAGTCCCATGGCTTTAGCCGCCCGTACTGCCGTTGAACGTTCTTCGGGAGTCAATTTAACCTTCTCTGCTGTTCCGCCCCGATGTAGATTTGAGCGAAACTCTCCTTCTAGTGCCTGTCGTTTCATGGAGGCGACGACTCGTTCATTAATCACAAAACAACGCAAATCTGCCCCTTTTGCTTCTTGAATAAATTCTTGAACCAAAATATTAGCATTTAACCCCCGAAATGCTTCGATCACAGACTTTGCAGCTTGGTAGGTTTCTGTTAATACAACTCCTATCCCTTGAGTTCCCTCTAACAGTTTAATCACTAAAGGCGCTCCACCAACGGTATTAATCAAACCGTCAATATCCTTCGTCGAATGAGCAAAACCAGACACAGGTAAACCAATGCCTTCTCGGGCGAGGAGTTGTAAACAGCGCAATTTGTCACGGGAGCGAGAAATTGCTTGAGATTCATTGGCGGTGAACACATCCATCATTTCAAACTGTCGCACCACTGCGGTACCGTAAAAGGTTTGTGAAGCCCCAATCCGAGGAATCACAGCATCAAATCCTTCTAGGGGTTTTCCGCCATAAATCACCATCGGTTTATGGGAGGTAATGTTCATGTAGCAACGCAAATAGTCAATCACATACATTTCATGGCCCCGTTGTTCTCCAGCTTCTCGGAGTCGTCTTGTGGAGTAAATGTTAGAGTCGTGGGATAAAATTGCAATTTTCATAGTCTTATGTTTCTGACTTTTTTGAGATTCAGCTTGTGTGGAACCATTTGGACAGTTTAGGTTAAAATGGGTCAAAACTGAGGAAAACTCTCTATCTAGACTTAGTAAGCGAGTGGGTTAAAAATGCGTGACATTCTTTTTTCTCAAAAGCGATCTCAATCAGAACCCCTTTTTTGATTCAGTCCTGTCGGAGTCAAGAATGCAGATTGTACTTGAGCATGATCACAACTAACAGCTTTAGGACGCATTGAGTTTGTACCCTGTCGAGTTCGCGTTGAAGCCATTTCTTCATTCCAACATTGTATCCTGTTCGGTGATCTCTCGGGCGTTCGCAAAAGCTGCCCATGCTTTATTCTGGGTTTGAACAATGCAGTCTGTGGCTTTTAGATGGGATTTTGGGTTAAGGGGTTTAGGTGCGTTGACGTGTCCAAGCGGTGGCTTTCCAAATGGAGATAAAGAGTATCCCTGAAATTAAAGCCCCTAAGTTCCATTTAATCGAGTTTTTGAATAAAACTATTTTACGGTTTTTAAGAGTCGTTTGTGCTTGAGTTTTAGTGGCTTGTTCTGAACGAGAAACAAATTCTGTGAGTTGATTTTTAATTTCTTCTAACTGTTGGTTTGATTGAATATCGGGAGAACGTCCTTGAGTATCGAGACGACTTAAGAGTTCTTCCATTTGTTCGGGTGTGGTGGCTTGTTGAAGTTGTTGTTGTACCTGCTGAATTTGAGTAATTCGTTGTTCGACTTGAGTCCCTATTTGAGTATTACTCTGTTGATTGATTCTGAAAGTATTGATCACGCCTAGAGGAATAAACAGTAGGAGAATAATGCCAAATAATAAAGTTGAAAGAGATAATATCTTTAACAGAGGAAGTTCCCATTTTGCTCGCAGATTCTGTCCGCCATAAAATACTAAAACAAATCCAATTAGAGGAACCGCAACTCGTTCAACAATAGCACCAATGGTTTGAAATTCCCATACAGGGTTCGTAAACTGAGGTGGAATAACTAAAACAATTAAATCAATTAGTGTTAAGAATAAAAGAGTATAGCCAACCCAGCGTAGAGGAGGAATAGTTTGGAGTAAAGTTGAGCTAAATTTCCACAGAGTATCAACTTTTTCTGCTAAAGGATTATTGGGGGATGGAGTCATGGGTTTAACGAATGAAAATAGGGTTGATGATGGAGCGTTAAATGTTAGGAAAGCGAGGATGCCACCATTGATACCAAGATAACCAAACTTCTTCTAAAATTGAATAGGCTTGTTGTTCAGAAAGGTTTTCTAGGGGAAGTGATAAATAAGTCCACAAACAGCGATGATCTCTTAAGGGTTCTTGACCCAAAAGTACAGGAAGTAAACGAGACGGCTGCCAATCATAAGTGTAACGGTTTTGAATGAACTGTTCATAGGTAATCACACCGGGGCCGCGGGGGTTAATACAAGACCTCAAATAGACTCGATCTTCTACTTTTTATAAACTATAAAAACCCGTTTTATCTTGCTGTTTTATTCTGGGTTTGTCTAAGCCAGATTTGGATAAGCGTGGATCATATTGACGAAATATTTTTTCATTGGGATGAGGATGATCCACATATTTCATCTCAATCTCTAGTTTTAGATTTGAAGCCGTATATTCATATAAATTTTTGGGTATTTTATATTCAAAAGTTTGACTTTTAACCGCTTTCCATTCTGGTATAGGAACCTCACGGGGAAAGACAAAAGGGGTTTCTATAAATTGTTTTGGGGCTGGATTAATCGCTGATTTTCCAAAAACAAGTAAGGAAGTCCGTAGGAATTGCCATAACTTCATAGGATTTTATTACTTTGATATTTCCTCGGTTTGAGGTTCCTCTTGACGCAGTAGAAACCAACATAATAAGCCAAAAAGTCCTACAGAAATCATCATAAAAATGAGTGAACCTTCGCCAACGTGCCAATATTGTAAGCCTTGATCATCTTGAACATTCGCAAAAAGTGCCATAATTGCCACTCGAAACCCATTGACAATAAAAGCAATCACGACAGAAGCACTTAAAACCAGTATCTTTTTCTCTAGTTTCTTGAGGGGAAACAGGATCAGAAACAACACCGCAAACCCGAGTAAATAAAACATTCCCGCAAAGCCTGAACATCCCATATTCACATTAACTCCGCCCCCAGGCATGATCACCTCAAAACCTCGACGAGAGACATTAAATCCAGAATACCAAAGAATAAATGTTGTGAAGCGGGCTGTTAATCCAGAAATGTCAATAACAGGCCAAATTAAAACTTTTGGGACACCGATAAAAAATAAAATTAGTAATTCTCGCCAATAATATTGAAACCCTCGAAAACCCGAGGCTAAGAGTGCTAAACCGATACCACTGATCAAAGGGGATACGCCTAAAAAGTTAGAAGTTGCCAGAGTCGAACTTTTGAGTAATACTGCTGCAATCATCAGCAAACCCAGTAGACTCGGAAAAATCCCGCTTTCTAGGTTTAAGCGATCGTGTTTTTGCCAGATGAGTGAAGCCGTCGCCAACCAGAATAATAAACTAATCGCTTGTAAATCTGAACTTCCTCGATGTAGAGTAACCTAGGTTACTTAGTATACAAATAGTTTCCGAGAATGCAAGAGTAGCAGGATTCTTTTCATCAATCTTTTACATTTTAAACCGACCCTCTTTATATAACCCCAGTGAATGTAAAGGTGATCATTAAGCTTTCCTTTTAAATGCTGAATACAACTTGCTCTTTGACCACAGAACAAGGGTTTCAGGCTTTTTTTTGAGAACGATGAAAATGACAGATCCGTTAGAGACAAGATAACACGCTTAGAGAAAATCACCGTTTTATTTTTGAGGACGAGAGGTAGAGCGATAAAAAGGCCGCTTAACGACTTCCGCAGAATAAGTTTTCCCGCGAATTTCCACATCAAGCGACTGACCCACGCGGGCAAAATCTGTGGGAACATAAGCAAGTGCGATCGCTTTTCCGAGAGTCGGAGATAAAGTCCCACTGGTAATTTCCCCAATAATTTCTCCATTGATCTTCACCGGATATCCATGACGGGCAATGTGACGACCTTGCATTTCCAACCCCACCAGTCGCCGGGATACTCCTTCTGTTTTCTGACTTTCGAGGATAGAACGACCAATAAAATCACCCTTGCTATCCCAGTGAATTAACCAACTTAATCCGGCTTCTAAGGGAGTTATAGAGGTATCAAGATCTTGACCATACAATGCCATCGCCGCTTCTAAACGTAGAGTATCTCTGGCCCCCAACCCACAAGGGGTAACTCCAGCTTCTAACAAAGTCTGCCACAATTGGACTGCGACCTCGGGAGCAACCATAATTTCAAAGCCATCCTCTCCGGTGTATCCAGTTCTGGCGATAAAGGCGGGATGTCCTAAGAGTGTAGCGTTGAGATGTCCGAAAAACGGAATAGAATCTAAGTTTTCAGTGACTAAAGGCTGTAACTTTTCTGTGGTTTGTGGCCCTTGAACTGCAATTAACGCTTGATATTTGGATAAATCTTCGAGGGTAATATCGGTTGGTTCTAACTGTGCTGAAATCCAAGCTTTATCGCGAGAACAAGTCGCCGCATTAACAATCATCACCCCTCGTTGAGTTCCCGTGTCTGCATCCTCGCCCTGATAATAAAAAATAATATCGTCTAGGATACCGCCCTGCTCGCTTAATAAAACGGTATATTGAGCTTGATTGGGTTTTAAACGACTCAAATCGGAAGGAACCAACGGTTGTAGCGTGTCGATTAAATTCTCTCCGATCAAAATAAACTTACCCATGTGGGAAATATCAAACATTCCCGCTTGTGAACGCACCGCTTCATGCTCTTTAGTAATTCCTGAGTATTGTACAGGCATCTCCCATCCCGCAAACGGAACCATGCGAGCATTAAGTGCTACAGCGACATCGTACAAAGGAGTACGATAAAGCGGTTGTGTCTGATTGTGTTCGGTTTCTGTCTGTTTAACTTCAGTTGACTTAGCCACAGGTCGTCTATCCCATTATTCTGCTCGGTTCTCTAGATTTTATAGCGCTACGCGCTAGGGAATAGGGAACAGGGAACAGGGAACAGTAGACGGTGAAGGGGTTTTAGGATTTAGAAATGTCAAACACGTATTCGCGTACTGCTATATCGGTAAACTGCCGCAGTTGTCAGAACTAAGGTGTCGGGAGTTGGGTGTCGGGGGAGTTCAGGAGGAAAGAAGCCACCAAAAAAACTCTTGCCCATTCCCCATTCACTCTTGCCTCTTGCAAGATTGCCTTCTGCCTGTTCCCTGTTCCCTGTCTAAAGTGTGTCACAATAAATAGAATTAATACACTTATTGTTTCAGCGAAGTATATTCATGTCCGTTTTGGCACCGATCGCAGTTCTTGCAGTTTTGATTTTCGTCCATGAACTCGGTCACTTTATGGCGGCACGAGTGCAAAATATTCATGTTAACCGTTTCTCGATTGGTTTCGGCCCGATCTTGATGAAATATCAAGGTTCAGAGACAGAATACGCCTTACGAGGCATTCCATTAGGGGGGTTTGTGGGATTTCCAGATGAAGATCCTGAAAGTACCATTTCCCGAGATGATCCTGATCTGTTGAGTAATCGCCCGATTTTAGATCGCGCTATTGTGATTAGTGCCGGAGTGATTGCTAATCTGATTTTTGCTTATTTTCTCCTGGTTGCTCAAGTTGGAATTATTGGTATTCCTGAATTTAACTACTCTCCGGGCGTGAGAGTACCAGAAGTAGCTGCTGATGTGAGTTCGGCGGCGCAACGAGCGGGAATTCAAGCAAACGATGTGATTATCTCCGTTGAGGGAGAACAGTTTGAATCCGGACAACAAGCAATTCAAGACTTGATTTTGGAGATCCAATCTCATCCAAACCAACCCTTAGATTTGGAAGTCCAACGGGGCGATCAAGTTATCCCGATTGAAGTCACCCCTGAAGCTAGCAATGATGGTACGGGGCGAATTGGTGTACAACTGACTCATAACCGTGATGTCGTGCGTCGTCGGGCGGATAATTTCTTTGAAGCTTTTAGCTCTGGCGCCAACGAGTTTCAACGAATTATTGGCTTAACGGTTTCGGGTTTTAGTCAACTGATTAGCAACTTTAGTCAAACGGCAGAACAACTTTCTGGCCCGGTGGGGATTGTGGCAATTGGTGCCGATATTGCTCGTTCGGATGCGGGAGATTTGTTCCAATTTGCGGCGTTGATTAGTATTAACCTGGCGTTTATCAATATTTTGCCGCTTCCGGCCCTCGATGGGGGTCAATTGGCGTTTCTGCTGATTGAAGCGATTCGCGGTAAACCTCTGCCTAGCCGTCTTCAAGAGGGCGTTATGCAAACGGGATTGATGCTCTTGTTGGGTTTGGGGATTTTCTTGATTGTGCGCGATACGGCTAATTTGGGTTGGGTACGATCGCTTCTCCAACAGTAACCGTTTTTAGGGAACTGACATGACCATTCGCAAGCGATTAAGCATCAAGCAACGGGCTTTGGAAGTTTTGATCCGTCTCAAATTGCTCTATCCTGATGCAAGCTGTACTCTAACTTATACAACTCCAGTACAGCTTTTAGTGGCGACGATTTTATCGGCTCAATGTACAGATGAGCGGGTGAATAAGGTCACACCGGAGCTTTTTAAGCGTTTTCCCGATGCTTTTTCCCTAGCGAAGGCCGATGACGAGGAACTACAAGATTTAGTGCGTTCAACGGGCTTTTATCGCAACAAAGCCAAAAATATTAAAGCCGCTTGTCGGATGATTGAGGAGAAATTTGGCGGGAAGGTTCCGAAGGTGATGGAACAGTTGCTTGAACTTCCCGGAGTGGCTCGGAAAACGGCTAATGTGGTCTTAGCCAATGCCTATGGGATTAACATGGGAGTGACGGTTGATACTCATGTTAAGCGCTTGAGCCAACGGTTAGGACTGACTAAACATACCGATCCGGTTCGGATTGAACGGGATTTGATGTTACTTCTCCCTCAGCCTGACTGGGAAAATTGGTCAATTCGGTTGATTTATCACGGTCGGGCAGTCTGTTCGGCTCGGAATCCGGCGTGTTATGATTGTAAGTTGTCTGATTTATGTCCGTCTGCTGAAATTGAGGCGAGTCGGGCTAGGGCGAAGTGACAGCAGTAAAGTCTGGATTGAGTCCGTCAAAAAATAACAATAGACGTTTGTTTACAGAGGAAAAAACACTCAAATGGCAAAGAAAAGTATGATCATGCGCGATATTAAGCGCAAAAAAATGGTGGAAAAGTACGCTGAAAGACGCGAAGAGCTTAAAGAACAGTTTGATCAAGCTCCCAATCAAGCTGAAAAAATGGAGATTCACCGCAAAATTCAGCAACTCCCCCGCAACAGCGCTCCGAGTCGAGTTCGTAACCGATGTTGGGCGACTGGACGTTCAAGAGGATATTATCGCGATTTTGGACTGTGCCGCAACCAACTTCGGGAAATGGCTCACAAAGGACTGTTACCCGGTGTTGTTAAGTCGAGTTGGTAATCTGAAGTTTGGGGGAGTCGGGGATGAGGAAGTCGTCGGCATCTCTCTCCCCCAGGTTTTTTGGCGTGATCTCCACCTATTAACCCCCACAACAGCGTTCATATCCTAAGCTATCTAAGAGTAAATCACTGACGGCGTTGGCGATCGCAAACTCTCCATAAAAACTTTGAGAAAAGTCAAACGATTGCATTTCCGTTACAATCGCAATCACTAAGCAACCGAGATCGTTTTCTCCTTCCATCCGTTGACGGACAAAGATTTGAGCGGCTCTTTGGGCAATGGTTTGATTAATTGGCTCGGGAATGAATTCTTGATCAAGCCAAGTGTGTAAGGCTTTTTGCAGCCATTCCCCTTCTTGTTGGGGATCAGTCGGCGGAGGCAGTATAATCGGTTTGATTGGGTCAGACATGGGTCTAAAATAGCCGTAGACTCAATAAGAGTGGTAATTTGATCAAATTATACCGTGCCTGATTTCTCTCTGCGGCAAGCAGCTCTCTACTGGCGTACAATGGCGATCGCTGGTGCGTTTCGCGAATCGTAGGTTTGTATAATTTTTTGTTTGACGAGATCGGCAAATCGTTGATTGATCGAAGACTCGATGCTGTTGGCTTCTTGTTTGAAACAGACTTGATAACTTTTGGACTTATCATAGGTGCGAGTCGAAGGGTTATAGGTTTTTATGGTTTTTGACTGCACAAAGACGGAAGGTTCGGGGCGTTTGTACCAAAAGAGACGGTAAGAGTGGGTTGATTCGTTGCTTTTAAACTTGAGAATATTCTCTGTTTTACCTAAAATATTGATACCATAGAAATCCACTCGTTTGTTAATTTGTAAATAACCCCAGTTCTTTTCGGTTTTATTAATTAACTTTTCGAGTGTGTTTTCCAGCAGGGGACAGCTATCAAATGCTAGCATTTATTTGCAGTTTGGATTAAAATAGACCACTTCATTAATATATCAAAATCATCGCATTATGCAATACGATGTTGCGGCAATCATTCAGGGTTATGCTCAAGGTTACTTTCTCATGGCGAATGATGACGATGAGGACTTGGGATGGTATACTTCTCGTCAAAGAGCTTTGATTCCCCTAGATGAACGATTTCGTTATCCGCGATCGCTTCAACGAGTGCTGAATCAAAATCGATTTAGTATTGCGGTTAATCGTGATTTTTCGGCGGTTGTTGATGGATGTGCCAACCGAGAAACAACTTGGATTTCTGAAGAATTACAAGAAATTTACCATGTTTTATATCATGCTGGCTATGCTTATAGTTTTGAAACTTGGCAAGGGGATAAACTCGCAGGGGGAGTTTTAGGGCTGGTTATTGGGGGTGCTTTTATTGGAGAATCGATGTTTTATCGCATTCCAGAAGGCTCAAAAGTGGCAATGGTGAAGCTGGTTCAACACTTAAGAGAACGTAATTTTTTGTTGTTTGATGCTCAGATGAATAATCCTCATTTAGAGCGGTTTGGTGCTTATGTGATTACTCAGAAAGAGTACAAAAAATTACTAACTAAAGCTTTGGGTCGTAACTGTTCTTTGAAATAATTTACAAAAAAAAATAATTAACTTTTATTCGTAATATAGATTAAAATTAAAGCATAAATATAAAAAATACAAGTTACAAAATGCTTACAGATTGGCTCTGAAAAGGGTTTAGTCTTTACAACTATTAAAAAACGATCACATCTACAAACAATCTCAAACAAAATTTACACGATTCGATCAAAATATTTAAGGCTTGTGAGTAACAATTTGATCACAACTAACCCAACTCATTTTAATTCGACATGAAAACCAATCAGAAAACAGACACAGAGCCTAACTCTGAGTATAACAGAAACCCCGAACAAACCCGAAAACAGAGGGAAACTTGTTTACAAACCTTTCCCGGTTTAGTCCCCGAGCAAATCAGCGAGCAGTTGTGGTATCGTAGACTAGAGGCTCGTGAAGTAGAGACATTAGCTTTGTTTCAAGCGATTTCTGAAATTATTCTCATTATTGAACCCGAAGCCACAAATATTACAGTTATCCCAACGGGTCTAGAGAAAAAATCCGAGTTACAAGCTCAAATCATCAACAAAACCCTTGAGCAATTTTACGATCCTCAACAGTCTGAACAGTGGCTTGAGTTAATTCGACAAGTTTTTACAACGCAAGAAACCATCACCTTTGAGTATAGCTTATTAGTCGAACAGCAAACCTTTTGGTTTTCCGCTAGTATTTCCCTCAGAACTCAATCTCAAACCGTTCTCTGGGTTGCTCATGATATTACCCAAGATCAAGAAAACCAACATTGGTTACAACTGCTAGAACGGGGAATTGCAGCTAGTAGTAATGGAATTGTGATTACCGATGCCAGTCAAGGAGATAATACGATTATCTATGTCAATCCTGGCTTTGAAAGTATTACAGGCTACAGTCGTGAAGAAGTCATCGGAAAAAACTGTCGCTTTCTCCAGGGTTCCGATCATCATCAACCCGCATTAACAGAACTCCGAAAAGCGATTAAAACCGGAGAAAGTTGTTCGGTGACGCTGCGAAATTATCGTAAAGATGGTCGTTTATTTTGGAACGAACTTACTGTTTCTCCCGTGCGAAATACTTGGGGAGAAGTGACCCATTATATTGGTATTCAATCCGATATTAGCGATCGCAAAAAAGCCGAAGAAGAACGAGATCATTTCTTTTCATCTTCACTCAATTTACTTTGTATTGCTAACTTAAATGGTTATTTTATTCGTGTAAATCCAGTATGGGAAGATATATTGGGGTATACAGAAGCAGAATTACTGACAATTCCTTATCTAGAATTAGTTCATCCAGATGATCGTGAACAAACCTTTAAAGAAGCCGAAAATCTGAGCAAAGGTCTAGATACACTTTCCTTTGAAAATCGCTATCGCTGCAAAGATGGAAGTTATCGTTGGTTAATATGGAATGCTACATTTTTACATGAGCATCAACTTATATATGGTATTGCCTACGATATCACAGAACGCAAACAAATTGAAGAATCTCTCAAACGACAAGCCTTAACCTTTGAAAATATTTCCGATGGGATTATTATTACAGACTTAGAGGGAATTATTATCGATTGGAATCCGGCGGCAGAGACTATATTTGGCTATAGAAAAACTGAAGTTTTAGAGAAAAATGTTGAATTGTTATATCAACTCGAAGAAGCCAAAAGTTTAACGACTAAAATAATTCGATCCCTGATTAAAAACAGTCGTTGGTCGGGTCAAATAAAAATCATCTGTAAAGATGGAACCCAACGCATTTGTCAAACCAATGTTGTTCCCCTAAAAGACGAAAAAGGTAAAATAATCGCCGCCATTAGTGTCAATCGAGATATTACTGAAACGGTTGATATTCAAGAAAAACTAAAAACTTCTCAACTCCTATTGTCTGGAGTTTTAAATAGTTCTCTCGATGGAATTATGGCGTTTAAATCAGTTCGAGACGAAACCGGGAAAATCATTGATTTTGAATGGCTATTGAGTAATCCTTCTGCGTGTGAAATTGTGGGACGTAGCGAAAGTGAATTGTTAGGAAAACGACTCTTAGAAAAGCTACCCGGAAACAAAGAAGCAGGACTCTTTGATCGCTACATTCAAGTTGTCGAAACGGGAGAACCTCAAGAACATGAATTTTACTATGAACACGACGGGATTAAATCTTGGTTTGTCAATATTGCGATTAAATTAGGAGATGGGTTTACAGTCACGTTTCGTAATATTAGCCGGACGAAAGAATCGGAACTCCAACTCCAACAACTCAATGATGAATTAGAATCTCGTCTCAATCAACTTCAACAGCGAAACCAAGAAATATTGCTACTGAGTCAGATGAATGATTTTCTACAAGCTTGTCTGACTTTAGAAGAAGCTTACAAAACCTTTAGAACCCTGATTAAACCCCTATTTCCGGGGTGTTCGGGTGGAATTTTTATCACCAAAGCGTCCCGTGATTTTGTCGAAGCGGTTGTCACTTGGGGAAACCTTCCCCTCGGAGAAACAGCTTTTCATCCGAAAGATTGTTGGTGTCTGCGACGGGGGCGAGAACATTGGGTTGATACTGATCATTTTGACTTACTTTGTAATCATAGCGATCAGACTTCACCACCCAAAATCTCTCTCTGTTTACCGATGATGGCACAAGGAGAAACACTGGGATTACTTTATCTTTATTCTGACTCCCCTGATCAACTTTGTGAAAGTAAACGACAACTCGCCCGTACTGTCGCCGAACAAATGGCGCTGGCAATTGCGAACCTACAACTGCGAGAAGAACTTCAAAACCGGAGTATTCGTGATCCCCTAACGGGATTATTTAATCGTCGCTACCTGGAAGAATCTTTAGAACGAGAAATGAGTCGCGCCCATCGCTATGAACATAATGTTGGAGTGATTATGATCGATATTGATCATTTTAAACGCTTTAACGATACCTTTGGACATGATGGGGGTGATGCAGTCCTCAAAGAAGTCGGAAAACTGTTAAAAAGTAGTCTGCGGGGTTCTGATATTGCCTGTCGTTATGGCGGCGAAGAAATGACATTAATTTTACCCGAAGCAACCCTTGAAAATACCTACAAACGGGCTGAACAAATTCGGAAATTGATCAAACAAATTAATATTGAACACAAACGTCAAAGCCTGGGAACGATTACAGCTTCTTTGGGAGTTGCTTGTTTTCCCGAACATGGAATGACAGGAGATGCTGTCGTTCAAAGAGCAGATACCGCCCTATATCAAGCCAAAAAACAGGGACGCGATCGAGTGGTTGGGGCGGAGGTTGAGTGATGGGGAGGTGGGGAGGTAGGGAGGTAGGGAGGTAGGGAGGTGGGGAGAT
>Ga0207419_1000483_pt1 | contig 34931 bp, 27 predicted proteins | sample ElkSloMetagenome_4_FD_184723 | JGI IMG/M metagenome (GOLD analysis project Ga0207419, IMG submission 184723) | Hot spring microbial communities from Elkhorn Slough, Monterey Bay, USA - MD2A (version 2) | ecosystem: Environmental > Aquatic > Marine > Intertidal zone > Estuary: Microbial mat ...
AATTTCTCTCCACGGTTTTAATAATTTATTTTTAACCACGAATGCACGAATAAGAAATTTTCACGGATAATATTAAACTATTTTGTAGTCAAAACAATCTTTATAACTGCATTTGCTCCATCAATTAAACATGTGCAAACTTTTTATTGTTTAATATTTCAATTAATTTCACGCAGGTATTATTATATTGTTCTTTCGTTGCTGTAATATTAGATTACGAGCAGATAAAAAATAATCAAAATGAAGAATATACGCACTTTAAGCAGGGTAATAGTAGGTTTTGTATTTATATTTTCAGGATTTGTTAAGGGGATTGACCCCTTAGGTTCAGCCTATAAGTTTCATGACTATTTTCTGGCATTTGGAATACCTTTTATGGACACCATTTCGCTTGGCTTATCTATTTTCTTAGCTACTGCAGAATTTATTATAGGCATCAGCCTGTTAATGGGTACACGCATGCGCCTTACTTCGTGGCTTGTGCTTATTTTTATGTCATTTTTTACCATTCTAACCTTTATTATTGCCCTGACCAACCCAGTAACCGATTGTGGGTGTTTTGGGGATGCACTTATTATTACAAACTGGCAAACTTTTATAAAGAATCTGATATTGATGACTTTTGTGCTGTTTATTTTTATACAGCGAGATAAATTCCAACAGTTTTATCCTGCATATGCAGAATGGGCAAGCCTTGTAGTGGCATTAGCTGGTTTCCTGATATTGATTTCCCATAGCTATCAGCATTTGCCACCCATCGACTTCAGACCCTACCACATTGGTACCAGTATCCCCGAAAATATGAAAATTCCGGAAGGTGCACCTGTTGATGAATATGAAACTTTACTTTATTATGAGAAAGATGGGAATGTACAGGAATTTACCATGGATAACTACCCATGGGACGACAGCACATGGTCCTGGGTAGAGACAAAATCTGTGCTTATTAAAAAAGGATATGAGGCTCCCATTCATAATTTCACCATTGTTTCTTCCGATGGGTTTGACATTACAGAAGAGGTGCTTAGTGCGTCGCAACCCGTTATTTTACTTATTTCACATAACCTGAAAGAAGCCAACAAAAAAAACCTGGAGAAGGCCAATGCAATTGCCAGCTATTGTAAATCCGGGAATTGCCTTTTCTATGGGCTCACTGCATCACCCGGAGAAGTGATAGAAGTAATTAATAATCAAATCCCGCTTGATTTTGAATTTTATTTTACAGATGAGGTTACTTTAAAGACAATTGTTCGTAGCAATCCAGGTCTGCTTGCACTCGATAATGGCATTATTACCGGAAAATGGCACGGCAATGATATTCCGGATGTTTCTGTATTTGAATCTTCAGTGCACGCTACTGGCATATCGAAAGTTATTCAGGAAAAAAATACATTGGTATGGTATTTATTTTTCTCCGCAGTGGTATTGTTCCTTGCCCTGGTAAAATATATCTTTAAAAAAGCGATAGTCTAAGGAAAGCCGGTGATAAAAATAATAATAAAAAAAGTTTTCTACAGTCTTCTTATTTTTTGGGGAGTTGTTACTGTTGTATTTTTGCTTTTTAATGTGGTTCCGGCTGATCCCGCACGGCTTATGATGGGGCAGCGCTCTGATGTGCAATCAATGAAAGCCATCAGAAAAGACCTTGGGCTCGATAAGCCTGTTGCCCTTCAGTACATCCGTTACTTAAATGATCTTTCCCCTGTTTCAGTTTATACGTTGACACCGGATACAGCTTATTTTTATTTAGAGAAAACAGTGCGCGATGATGCAGTTATTCTTTTTACATTTGGCAATGAAAAAGCATTTGTTCTTAAATATCCGTATTTACGCCGTAGTTACCAAAGTGGCCGGGAAGTTACCGAAATTATAAAAGAAGCACTGCCAAATACTTTTGTTTTGGCACTTGTGTCAATATTTTTTGCAACACTGCTGGGTATTTTCCTTGGTATTCTTGCTTCCGTATACAAGGATACACTATTTGACCGGCTGGCATTGTTGTTTTCAGCCCTGGGAATGTCGCTACCCTCTTTTTTTGCTGCCATTCTTGTAGGATGGACCTTTGCCTTTCTGCTTGGTGAATTCACCGGCCTTAACCTTACCGGAAACCTATATGAAGTGGATGATTTTGGAGAAGGAATTACCCTGGAGCTAAAAAATTTAATATTGCCTGCTTTTACCCTGGCCATTAGACCTCTGGCAATTGTTATACAGCTTACCCGTAATTCTATGCTTGAAACCATGGGGCTGGATTATATCCGTACTGCACGTGCAAAAGGTTTGTCACAGAGACGTGTAATTTACAGGCATGCCCTCAGGAATTCCCTTAATCCAGTGGTAACAGCGGTATCAGGATGGTTTGCTTCCATGATGGCCGGGGTGGTATTCGTAGAATACATTTTTGGATGGAAAGGCCTGGGATATGTAATTGTGGCAGCCCTTAATAATTACGATCTGCCCGTAGTGCTGGGTAGTGTGCTTACCATTTCGGTTATATTTGTCCTCATCAACATTTTAATTGATATTATCTACGCGTGGCTTGATCCGCGTGTGCGGCGGTAAAAAAAATGCGCGCATAATTTATATGGCGTATTTTAAAACCATTATTAAAAAACCAAAAAGGATCGTTGATAAAATGACTCCCTTTGCCGGATTTAGCCAGTTAAGCTTAATAAAAATAAAAAAAACAGCCAAATTTGGAACTGCACATAGGCTTATCAATTTGCTTAATACCTGTATCTTAAAAAGATAATTGAGGTAATCTGAAAAGTTCATTGCGTTAAAGTTTACCAGGTAAATGATGCCCATGGTAATTGCTGGAGCAAGTATACCGGCAAAAACTCCCGTTAACATTGATTTTTTTATTTCTTCCATTTTCAGATCAGACATTATTGGAAAAATCCCATGATTTCAGGGTGTCTAAAAACTTATAAGCAGTCATATCGGGTTGAACCGGAACAACAGACACATAATTATTTAACAATGCCCATTGGTCGGTATCTGCCGATTCAGGCTCCAGGTCGTAAAATTCACCAGTCAGCCAATAATACTCCTGGCTTCGTGGATCCATGCGTTTATCAAACTCTTCACGCCAGATGCCGCGGTTTTGACGGCAAACTTTCATTCCTTTTATTTCCTGCTTGGGTACAGCTGGAATATTCACATTTAAACAAACACCCTGGGGCAAACCGTTTTCAAGCACCATTTCAATTATCCTTTTCACATAGGGCCGGCTTGCTTCAAAATCTGCAGTGGCTGAATGATCTAACAGAGAAAATCCAATGGCAGGAATGCTGTTAATGCACCCTTCAATAGCAGCGCCCATGGTACCACTGTACACAACACTGGAAGAGGAGTTGCTTCCATGATTTATTCCTGAAATGATTAGGTCAGGCTCCTGGTCAAGCAATTGGGCCAGGGCCAGTTTAACACCGTCTACCGGAGTGCCGGTGCAACTATATAGGGTCAGGTCTTTCTCTTCTGAGATTTTTTTAATACGCAATGGAAATTTTACCGTAATGGCATGTGACATGCCGGATTGACCTTCAGCAGGGGCAATTACCACAGTTTTTCCAAACTGACGGGCAATATCTGTGAGCACCTCAATGCCGCTGGCATGGATTCCATCATCATTAGTAACTAAAATCAATGGCATAGAATGTCGTTTTTAATAAGCCACAAAGATATTATTTCATTGTTTATTTGCTGGGTATAATATCAAAATATTCACGCCAAACTGCTTTTCATTTCCCTTGAAAAACGATTTATTTTTGTGACTTTAATTAGTGGTTGCGCAAAAACGCATGTGCCTGAGGAGAAAAGTCCAGGTTCGAGGCTTGCCAAGTCAGAAAAAACGCAGTCCCGAAGTAGCTTTTGTAAGGTTTTTGAATAAAAACCAACAAAAAGCACAATCGGGATGAGTATTTTTCTGACAAGTATTACAGCCTGTCCTGAAAATCGGGAAAGAAAATATGGTTTTCGCGCAGAAACTATTTAGAGACAGGGTATTTGATCAATGCCTGGTTTGCAGGAGAATTCAAATAAGAACTTACTACTTTAAAAGGCGTTGAATAATAATGAGGCAAAAAAGCAGGAAGCTTGGTCTGCAAAAGTAAACATTCTGAACCCCTGGAGGTATAAAGAATGCAAGGATTTCAACAGGCAATCCTTAACTCCCATTTAACTGCACGGGCAATTCGTTTTGTGGCCTAAAATGGGCCTTACACTTCATTGGCTCTGTTAACAGTATTTATATGCGGATTTGCTTTGTCCTTTTGTTTATGGCACATTGCCAACTTTTTTATTGAGCCTGAAGTAATGTTATTAACATTTTTACGCTTTTGTTTTTTTACGTACTTTTGGCCATTGATTTTGGTTTTGGCAGAAATAATGTTGCTGTATAAAACGTTTTTTTTATTCATTCCCCAATAAAAATACAAGTAATTAATAATGAAGATTTCTTATAACTGGTTGAAAGATTATTTAAAAACAGATATTTCTCCTGATGAAATGGCTGTAATTCTTACTAATACAGGACTTGAAGTAGAAGGCCTGGAAAAGTTTGAATCCATAAAGGGAGGATTAGATGGATTGGTAACTGGCAGGGTTTTAACTTGTAGCAAACATCCCAATGCCGATAAACTGAGTGTTACTACCGTAGATATTGGCGTGGCTGAATCCTTGCACATCGTTTGTGGAGCACCCAATGTGGCAGAAGGACAAAAAGTAGTGGTGGCCACAGTGGGTACGAAATTATTTAGTGGCAATGAAGAGTTTGAGATAAAAAAGGCTAAAATTCGCGGAGAACGATCTGAAGGAATGATATGCGCTGAAGATGAGATAGGCATAGGGGCTTCTCATGAAGGTATTATAGTGCTTCCGGAAGATGTGCCCGTAGGATTACCCGCAAGTGAATATTATAAGGTTGAAACAGATTATGTTTTTGAAATTGGTCTTACGCCAAACCGTGTGGATGGGGCGTCGCATTTTGGCGTTGCCAGAGATGTCGCTGCATTTTTAAATCAGACAACACCGGTTAAGGCTTCTTTGCCTCAATTACCGGACTATAAGGCGGAGAATAATAATCTATTCATTGATGTGCAAATTGAAAATACTACTGATTGTAAAAGATATGCAGGCGTTACACTTTCTGATATACAGGTAAAGCCATCGCCGGAATGGTTGCAAAACAGGTTGAAATCAATTGGTTTAAATCCGATTAATAATGTGGTAGACGCTACAAATTATGTTTTGCACGAAACTGGACAGCCGCTGCATGCATTTGATACAGCAAAAATAAAAGGAGACAAAATTATCGTAAAGAACCTGAGTGATGGCACAAAATTTATCACACTTGACGAACAGGAAAGAACTTTGTCGGCAGAAGATTTAATTATATGTAATACGCAAGAAGGTATGGCCCTTGCGGGTATTTTTGGAGGTTTGGATTCGGGTGTCACACACGAAACAAAGAATATCTTTATTGAGAGTGCGTATTTCAATCCTGTTGCAGTAAGAAAGACTGCTAAACGACATATGTTGAATACTGACGCTTCGTTTCGTTTTGAGCGTGGCACTGATCCGGATTTGATTATTTATGCCATGCTTCGCTGTGCCTTTTTGATAAAGGAACTTGCAGGAGGTAGTTTTTCTTCTGCCATTGTAGATGCTTATCCTGAAAAAATACATCCCTTTTCGGTTGATTTTTCGCTAACCAGAATGGAAAAACTAATTGGCAAGGCTATACCTGAAAAGCGTGTGGAGAAAATTTTACGGTCGCTGGATATTGAGGTAGGGGAGAAATCCGGAGATAACTGGCAACTTTCAGTGCCACCTTACCGTGTAGATGTGCAGCGGGAGGCTGATGTTGTTGAGGAAGTACTGCGTATTTACGGATACAACAATATTGAAATTCCAACGCATGTTAATTCAACTTTGAGTTACTTGCCCAAACCCGACAGAGAAAGGTTGTCACGTACCATTTCTAATTATTTATCCTCAGCAGGTTTTGCTGAAATTATGTGTAATTCGCTCACCCGCGGCGCTTATTATCGAAACTTATCAGTGTTTCCATCAAGAAATACAGTAGAGATTCTGAATCCTTTGAGCAACGATCTAAATGTAATGCGACAAACGCTGATATTTGGAGCCCTTGAATCTGTTATTTTCAATATTAACAGGCGTAATGGTGATCTGAAGTTATATGAAATTGGTAACTGCTATAAACTGAATGAAGATAAATCTTCTCCACAGCCATTGTCGCGTTATGCAGAAGATACACGCTTAACAATAACAGTAACTGGTAACAGAGAGAAAGAAAGCTGGGCTTTAAAAAATACGCCGGCAGGCTTTTTTTATCTTAAACGTATGGTGCAAAATGTTTTTAATAAAGTAGGATTTTCTTTGGATGAACTTGTATTGGAAGAGCTGGAAAACGAAATATTCTCGGAAGGATTGGAAGTGAAAAATGAAAAAGGGGAATCTTTTGCCACCTTGGGTGCGGTAAGTCCTCAAATACTGGCAAAGTTCGATATCGGGCAGGAAGTATATACTGCCGAAATTAAATGGGACACTTTAGTGGAAAGATATAATCCGGAAATTACATTTAAACCGGTTTCGCGATATCCTGAGGTTCGTCGTGATTTGTCGCTGCTGCTGGATGAAAATATTTCATTTAAACAACTGAAAGATTCAGCCATGAAGGTGGATAAGCGATTGCTTAAACAGGTAGATTTGTTTGATGTTTACCGTGGAAAAAATCTGCCCTCAGGAAAAAAATCATATGCCCTGAGCTTTATTTTACAGGATGAAAACAAAACACTTACAGACAAGCAGATAGATAAAGCCATGAAAAATATTGCCAGGCAACTTGAAAACTCCTTTAAGGCAGAGGTAAGGCAATAGGTAATACTAATGTTGAAATTGTGATGAGTTATGTACAAAGATAAATTTGAAATACATCGTGGTGACATTACAAAACTTACAGTAGATGCTGTTGTAAATGCTGCCAATCAAAGCTTGCTTGGGGGAGGTGGAGTTGATGGTGCTATTCATCGCGCTGCCGGGCCAGAATTGTTGGAGGCTTGTAGAAAACTGGATGGATGCAAAACAGGAAGCGCTAAAATCACAAAGGGATATAATCTTCCTGCAAAATATGTTATTCATGCTGTGGGGCCTGTATGGAGCGGTGGGAAACGAAGAGAGAATGAGTTATTAAAGTCAGCTTATTGGAAAAGCCTTGAGCTGGCCATGAATAAGGGGTGCCATTCGGTAGCATTTCCATGCATCAGCACTGGAGTGTATCATTACCCAAAAGTAGACGCTGCAAAAATTGCTATGGATACTATTAATGAATTTATTGGCCGTTTTGGTCAACCTGAAAAAATTGTGTTTGCTGTTTTTGGAGAAGAAGATCATGATATTTATAAAAAGCTTCTGGCAGAATATTACATTTAAAAGATTTGAATTTAAATTATTTTCAGCAAAGTGTTAGTTCAACCAATATGTTATACACACAAAAGGTTTATAAGCCCTCTGGGTGCATAGTAGTAATTGAAAATTAAACATAAACATGAAGTGGAACAAAGAAATAACCGGCTACTTTTCGCTCATTAAGTTTTCTCATACCATTTTTGCCATGCCTTTTGCTCTTATAGGTTTTTTCCTTGCCACAGAGTACCAGGGCTATCCTTTTAGCTGGGTGAAATTAGGTTTAGTATTGTTGTGTATGGTTTTTGCCCGTAATGCGGCCATGGCTTTCAACCGCTATGCCGACAGGATGATTGATAAAAAAAACCCCAGAACAGCATCAAGGGAAATTCCCAAGGGATTAATTAAACCAGCCTATGCTTTAACATTTGTCATTGTAAATTCCTTGCTTTTTATTGCCACAACATGGTTTATAAACTCTCTTACTTTCTTTCTTTCGCCGGTTGCATTACTCGTAATTTTAGGGTATAGTTTTACCAAAAAATTTACTGCTTTGTGCCATTTTGTGCTTGGTATAGGGCTTTCTCTTGCTCCTATAGGCGCCTATCTTGCTGTTAGCGGTAAATTTGATTTATTGCCATTGATATACTCTCTGGTAGTCTTGTTTTGGGCAAGTGGTTTTGATGTTTTATATGCCCTGCAGGATGAGGATTTCGATAAATCGAACAAGTTAAAATCCCTGCCTGTTTTTCTTGGGCAGAAAGGTGCCATGCTTATTTCTTCAGCCATCCATTTACTAACAGCTGTGTTTATTGTTACCGCTGCCATTAAGGGGGCATTTGGAATCCTCCACTGGGCAGGTGTTGGTGTTTTTATTTCATTGTTGGCCTACCAACATATTATTGTCAAGAAAAATGGTCTGAAAAAAATCAACCTGGCATTTTTTACCACAAATGGCATTGCGAGCGTGGTTTTCAGTTTGTTTTTTATTACCGATCTGCTTTTGAGTTAATTAGATATAACCCCATAGACCATCTTACATGTACAAAATAATTATCATTGTTTTTTTTACGATATTGCTTGCTGCCCAGGTATCGGCATTAAATGCACAATGTGTAAAGGAAAATAAGGCTTTTAACATGAATGAAAAAATTACCTTTGATGTAATATATAACTGGGGATTTATATGGATAGAGGCCGGATATGTCGAGTTTAAAGTAAATAAAGCGTATTTTAACAGTAAGCAGGTATATCATTTTGATGCCTGGGGTACGAGCCTTGAAAAGTACGATTGGATTTTTAAAGTCAGGGATAGATATCAGGCTTATGCGGATATGGAAACCTTGCAGCCGCTATGGTTTGAACGGACCAATTATGAGGGCGGTTTTGAAGTTCATAATATTTATAATTTTAATTATCAGCAGGGAATTATAAAAGCAAGCCTTGAAAACTCTGATCATCCTAAACTTGATACCACTATTCCACTAAAGGATTGCACCCTTGACCTGATTTCTATCATCTACCATGCGCGAAACATTGATTTTTCGAAATACAAGGCCGATGATAGAATCCCATTACGTGTTATCATTGATGGTGAAATATTCGATTTATTTATTCGCTATCATGGAAAAGAAACTATTACAACAAGAGATAAAGTTTCTTATTCATGCGAGAAGTTTTCCGCGCTTCTCGTTGAGGGGACTATTTTCAATGCCGGTGAGGATCTTACTGTTTGGGTTACTGACGATAAAAATCGTATTCCTGTAATGGTAGAAGCAAAAATACTAGTTGGTTCTGTAAAAGCCATGTTAAAAGGAGCACATAATCTTCGGAATCCAACTGTGCTCAAAACACGTGTCTATTAAGCATCCTTCCGGGGAACGGGTTTCCAATCCCTGTTCAATATAGATTACAGATTTCCATGATAGGAGCAATTTTATTACCTTCGTAGCTCTTTTAGGAACAAACAAAAGTCATATTCAATTTTAATATTTAAAAATTTATAACATGAGAAAAAAAATCGTTGCCGGAAACTGGAAAATGAACATGAATCTTCAGGAAGGCCTAAAACTGGCAGAAGAGGTTGATAATGCCGTATTGAATACATCAGGAGTAACCGTAATTCTTGGAACACCTTTTGTTCATCTTGCCGCGGTTGCAGGTAAAGTAAAGTCTGCAGGGGTAGCCGCACAGAATTGTGCCAGTGAGGAAAGCGGTGCCTATACCGGAGAAGTATCTGCTGAAATGATTCAATCCACAGGTGCACAATATGTTATTATTGGACATTCCGAACGACGTGCTTATTATAACGAAGACAATGAAACCCTGAAAAAGAAGGTGGAACTCGCTTTAAAAAATAGTCTAACACCAATTTTTTGCTGTGGTGAAGTTTTAGACGAACGTGAAGCAAACAAGCAATATGAGATAGTTAAAACCCAACTATCGGAATCAATATTTCATTTAAGCGCTGATGATTTTAAAAAGCTTGTTATTGCTTATGAGCCTGTATGGGCAATTGGAACAGGTAAAACCGCCTCATCAGAGCAAGCGCAGGAAATGCATAAAGATATTCGAAATATGATTGCAGAAAAGTATAGCCAGGCTGTTGCCGATGAGATATCTATCTTATACGGAGGTAGCTGCAAACCATCAAATGCAGGTGAATTATTTGCCAATCCTGATGTTGATGGCGGCCTTATTGGTGGCGCTGCATTAAAGTCTGAAGACTTTATGGGTATTGTAAATGCTTTTTAATTGGCGTTTTGAATTACATTCAAGTTACCTTTAAGAGAGCCACCCTCTCTGAACAAGATATGGAAATCCTCATAGCCATGCTCAATGATGCTGGCTATGAGGGTTTTTTAGAAGAAAGAGATCTGCTCAGGGCTTATATCGGTAAGGATGATTATAATGAAAATATACTTCAGGGAATTTTAACAAGCATACCTGACATTTTTTCTGCCATTACCTATACTTCTGATTCTTTGCCCAATATAAACTGGAATGCTACATGGGAAAGCAGCTATGCTCCCGTATTTATCAAAAATAAAGTTTATATCAGGGCTCCCTTTCATAAGCCTTTTTCTAAAGCAGAATTTGATCTGGTAATCCAACCCCAGATGTCGTTTGGAACGGGTCACCATGCCACTACCCAACTAATGGTAAACGCAGTGCTTGATGCAGAGGTCCAGCATAAAGCCGTGCTGGATATGGGGTGTGGAACGGGAATCCTGGCAATTTTAGCCTGTAAAATAGGAGCCGCCAACGTTCATGCTGTCGATATTGAAGAAGGCGCTTACAAGAATACAATTGAAAATGCTGAACGAAATGAGGTGTCTTCTTGTATGCATCCGGAAAAAGGTGATGCATCTTTACTAAAAAAAGAGGTTTACGATATAATTTTTGCCAATATTAACCGTATTATTTTAATAAAAGACATGTTCCATTATGCAGATGCATTAAAATATAATGGCTGTCTGATAATGAGCGGTTTTATTAAGCAGGATGAAAAACTCTTAAAACATGCAGTTAAAAAAAATAACCTTACCGTTATTGACACCGTATATGAAGACGAATGGGTGAGAATAACCTGCAAAAAACAGTAAAAATTACATCTTCATTTCTTGTGTATGGCAACTTTTCGAAAGATTTTTTTCCCTATAGTTTTGCTATTGGTTTTTCTTTCCGATTTTCAAATAGTCTCTGGCCAAAGAGAACGCTTTTCGGGCGACCCTTATGTTTTTCCCGATGAAGTATTTGATCTTTTAAAAGGGAATATGAAAGAAGAGGAGGAAATATTTGTCCGGACTTTTTTGGATAAATGGGTAGACTCTGTTTATACAACAGCAGAAATGGAGCAGATTATTTTTATTGCTAATCAAATGTATCTGAAAAAGGCACGTACCCGGCCTCATCTATATTCCTATCTTGAAGCATTGGATGCATTTTTAAATGCAGAAAACAGCAAGAATAATTACCGGGTGTGGGAAGAAGGATTGGTTGATTTGCTTGCCCAGAAGAAAGTGTTGCTCCGCGACCTTGGCAGGTATCTTGAATTTCCGGTTTTATTGCTTCGGAAGGATTTTCTTTATCAAAGCCGCTCTGCGAGGTGGCGTGCTTCAGGTGCTGAGTTTACTTTCAGTTACAACAAAGAATTAGTGATAGATGTCAATTCATGCGATCTAATTGGATTTTCACGCGATGATAGCATAGTTATTCATAATACTGATGGGCTTTACTATCCGATGCAGTTTATGTTTTCAGGAAACAAAGGCACCGTTGACTGGCAGAGAGCCGCTATTCCTGCTGATGATGTATATGCAAAACTTGACAGGTACAGCATTGATATGCAAAGATCTTACTATACAGCTGATACTGTTATTTTCGTTAATAAATATTATTTTGATGAACCTCTTTTGGGTACACTGGAAGATAAAGTTGAAAATATTCCCGACCCCACTAAAGCAAAATATCCGCAATTTAATTCATACTTAAAAATATTCGAGATAAGGGATTTTTTCCCCGGCATTAATTATATTGGTGGATTCGCAATGGAGGGAGCCAACCTTGTGGGAAAAGGCACCGATGATGAAAGAGCCCAGTTAACAGTTTATCAGAACGATACACTTCGAATGCGCGTTAATTCCAACTTTTTTCAAATGGACAAAGAAAGGGTAGTGGGATTTAGTTCAGACATTAAATTTTATTTCCAGCAAGATAGTATCTACCATCCGGAGATGACATTTGCTTATACCAATTCAACGAGAAATGTTACCATTACCCCTTCTGAAAAATACCTTTCCAGCTCGCCTTACCTGAACTCATACCATAATATGTATATGACGTTTAACCGTTTAACCTGGAAAATTGGAGAACGTAACATGTATTTTTCCGGAGGAGCAAATACTGCCGTAGGAAATGCTGTTTTTGAGTCCGTGAATTATTTTAATCAACGCGAGTTTGAAGCCATGCAAGGTATGGGTTTTTATCATCCGCTGGCAATGTTGCTCAAGTATTCAAAGGGTGTTAAATCAAATGTTTTTTTTGGAGAAAGCTATGCCAAATTTATAAATCAAAGCCATAGTTCTACCCGGCATATTCTCATGAATTTGGCTATGGAAGGCTTTATTGCCTATAACTTTGACATGGATGAGGTTACTATACGGCCTAAATTAATTGACCACCTCAAGGCCAGTTTAGGCAGAATAGATTATGATGTTATACAGTTACGATCCATCACGGAATCGCCGCTAGAAAATGGCTCTCTTGATATTGAAAATCTCGATCTCAGGGTAAATGGCGTGGAGCATATATTTGTTAGTGACTCACAAAATGTTCACATCTATCCGTCAAACAATCAGATTACGCTTAAAAGGAATCGTAGTTTTCAATTTGATGGCACCATACAGGCAGGGCTTTTTACTTTTTACGGACATAATTTCTTTTTTAATTATGATTCATTCCATATCAACCTTCAAAATGTTGATTCTTTACAAATAAGAGCATTTACCGGAGAGGTGAATGAGTTCGGTTTTCCTGTTTCAAGAGAGATACCTAATATCATTGAACATATCACAGGATTACTGGTAATTGATAAGCCAGACAACAAATCCGGAAGAGAATCGTATTCTGAATATCCCCTTTTCACCAGCCGGGAGAACTCTTTTATTTATTATGATGATCCCTGGCTCGAAGGTGGCGTTTATCCCAGTCGTGATTTTTATTTTGAACTGTATCCTTATTTACTCGACAGCCTTGACAATTTTAATAAATCCGGGTTACAGTTTGACGGGCTCTTCGTTTCCTCCGGGATATTCCCTGATATAGAACAAAAATTAGTTGTGCAAAATGATTATTCGCTCGGTTTTACACACGTCACAGATAGTGCAGGATTGCCTCTGTATGGTGGAAAAGGAAACTATTATAAACAAATAGAGCTGACAAACAAAGGTTTACGTGGAAATGGTCGCCTTACTTATCTTGCTTCTGAAGCCCAATCAGATGTGTTTAAATTTTACCCGGACAGTATGAATACACAGGCAAATACTTTTTCGACAAGGAAGCAGTCGTCGGGAACGCTTGTGCCGGAAATGACAAATAATGCTGTAAACATTCATTGGGAACCATATAATGATGTATTATTTGCTGAGCAAACCTCAAATGCATTTCAAATTCTGAATGACAGCACAACCTTAACCGGAGAACTTGCTATTGAGCCATCCGGTATTTCTGGAAGTGGTAAGCTCGATATGAAAAATGCATATCTCACATCAAATAATTATCAATTTCGTGACATTGGATTTTCAGCTGATACAGTAAATTTGAATCTCCGTTCGCTTAATAACACTGGACTAACTGTTCAAACAACAAATGTTAAAGCTGATGTAGATTTTTCGAAACAATCAGGTTATTTTGAATCCAATGATGACTTTACTTTGGTAGAATTTCCTGAAAATAAATACATAAGTTATCTTGATTATTTTGAATGGAAAATGCGGGAAGCAAATCTTATAATGGGAGCAAGAAAAAAGCTAACCCCGGAAGTGTTTAATATTGGATATCAATCGCCAGAGGATGATAAGCTAACCGGAGCAAGATTTGTATCTGTTCAATATGATCAGGATTCACTGAGTTTTGTTTCACCTGTTGCTACCTATGATTATAACAAGAATGTGTTAAATGCGTCTGAGGTGCAGTTTATTCCTGTGGCCGATGCATTAATCTACCCTTCAAATGGCGAGGTTTCAGTACTTGAAAATGGTAAGCTTGCCTATCTGGATAGTGCCGTTATTATTGCTAATAACCTGCAGAAATATCATCGGCTTCACACGGCTGAGATTAAGGTGGAGAGTAGTAAAGAATATAGTGCAAAAGCTTATTATGATTATGTAGATGAATTGGACGAAGTACAACTCATCTATTTCAATGATGTGAGTGTAGATACTGGTTTACATACAGTTGCAAATGGAGCCATTACTGAACCGGATAATTTTACATTAAGTCCTTATTTTGCTTACCAGGGGAAAGTACGTTTGGATGCATACGACAGCCTGCTCTTTTTTGAAGGAGGAACACGCATAGTTCAGGAATGTGATAATATTTCTACCGGATGGTTGCGCATTGCTACCCGCATTTATCCCAGAGATATTTATATACCTGTTCCGGAACAGCCTAAAGATATTAATTTTAATAAGTCATTTGCCGGTACGTTTGTCACACAGGATTCTATACATTTATATTCTTCTTTCCTTGGATCTCGTAAACAATATAATGATAATTATATAGCCACTGCCAGCGGATATCTCACGTATAATAAATATACAGCAACTTATCAAATAGGAAGTAAGGAAAAAATAGCCAATAGAAATGTTCCAGGAAATTATCTGGCATTAGACAGGGAAAATTGTGTGTTTGAGGGTGAGGGAAAACTGGATTTGGGCGTTGACCTGGGACAGCTAAAGCTGCTTACAATAGGCAAAAGTAAACACGATTTAATATCCGATGAGAAAGAGTTGAACGTGGTTCTAGGGTTAAACTTCTTATTGAACCAACCATCACTGAATGAAATGGCTTCAGAAGTTGACAGTCTTCCTGGACTGCAACCCACAGATATTCAGGCGAAACTTTATCAGCGGGCACTAAATGAACTGATTGGTGCATCGGCAAGTGAAAAACTGAACGAAGAGTTGAAGCTTTTTGGAGAAATAAAAGAGTTACCAGAGCCACTCACACAAACCATTTTATTTTCAGATATTACGCTTAAATGGAATCAGGCAAGCAACTCCTACCAGTCTGTTGGTGAAATTGGTATTGCAAGCATCAATGGAAGGCAAATACATAAAAATGTTGGGGGTTTATTAGAGATAACGAAGAAAAGAAGTGGTGATGTATTAGACCTGTATCTCGAAATTGACAGAAGAAACTGGTATTATTTTGGTTACACCCGTGGTGTAATGCAGGTACAATCTTCAAATATTGATTTCTACAACCCCATTAAAGAATTGAAAGCCAAGGACCGTGAAATGGATACCAAACGTGGAGAAACTTCATACTTGTATATGCTTGCTACTGACAGAAAGTTATCACTATTCAGGCAAAAATACCAGGAAATGCGAAATGCTCTGCCGGAAAGTGATCCCAATGCTGAAGGTGAACCTTTGCCCTAAGCCCGTAAGGAGTAACGCTGTTGATGTCAATTGCAATGGAGCTTTTAATATGCTGCTGAATTTCCTTCTAGCGTTTTAGTTCCAGTACTTCAGGATTTTTTATTTCTCCTGACCCAATCTCAAAACGCACAGCTGTGCGTACCTGGTGAAATCCATTTTTGCCTGCTGCCCCGGGATTGATATGCAAAAGCCCGAATTTTTTATCATACATAATTTTTAATATGTGGCTATGGCCAGCAATGAAAAGCCGGGGCTGAAAAGATTTTAGAGTTGAAATAATACTGCTTTCGTATCTACCGGGATATCCCCCAATGTGCGTCATAAGAACTTTAACTTCCTCAGTTTCAAATTTCTGAATTTGAGGATATGCCATTCTGATCTCATGGTTATCAATATTGCCGTGTACCGCCCTGAGAGGCTTTATACCCTCCAGGTATTCTCCTAATTTTAAGGAACCTATATCACCAGCATGCCAAATTTCATCAACCTCTGCAAAAAAATTTATAATTTTATCGTCAATAAAACCATGCGTATCACTTAAAAGCCCGATCTTAATCATTCTTAATTTTTGTGTAAATATAAAATTTGTACAGTTTTAAATTCCTGGAAAGGAGAACAAAGTAAAACATAATATTATCAATATGACATTTTTTTATCACCCTAATGCAGAAGATAAGGCACTAGTAACATTGAGCGAGGAAGAAAGCAGGCATTGCACACGAACTTTACGTATGGTTAAAGGCGATGGGTGCTACCTGATAAATGGACGTGGTGGTTTATTTAAGGCAATTGTTTCAGAAGCCAATCCCAGGGCCACTGTGCTTCAAGTAGAAAGAACTATCCCGGTAAAGAAACCACAATTGCTCATACATATTGCCATGGCACCTACCAAAAATGCTGATCGTTTTGAATGGTTTCTTGAAAAATCAACTGAACTGGGCATAGAAAGGATCTCACCCGTCATTTGCAGCCATTCTGAAAGAAAGAAGATTCGCAAAGACAGGTTGGAAAAGGTTGTACTCTCTGCCACAAAACAATCACAAAAAGCCTGGTTGCCACAAATAGACAATCTTACGATGTACTCCGATTTCATTGAGAAACTAAATACCAGCAATCTTACCCATAAATATATTGCACATTGCAAAGAGCAAGGGCAAAAAATTTCTGTGTCCAGTATATTTCCAATACCAGAGCGTATCCTTATTTTAATTGGTCCTGAGGGTGATTTCTCACGGGAGGAGATTGGGTTGGCGACAAAAGCCGGCTTTAAAGAACTCACGCTTGGGGAAGCACGATTACGCACTGAAACAGCTGGAATCTATGCGGTATCCGCCTTACATGCTTTACGGTCTATGGAACTAAGCAATTAGTGCCCCCGTATCACCCGGATTTCTTAAATCTACTCAGATTTAGTGTATATGAGCATAGTCAAGGATGTTCTTGATTATGCTATTACTAATCTCAGGTATGCTTTCTTCAACAAGGCCAAACATTTTACTCAACGAATAATCTATATCCTCAAGCAGTTGCACAGGATTATCTTCAATGTCTACATTGTTATCAAAGTCGTCCCGTACATACAAAAAAGTAGAGCTATTATTCATAGGCATCAAATAAATTTTAGGTTAATATTATTTTAGAAACGCCCGGAATAATAAATTATTATACTGCTTTTGACAAATCCCTGTAAAGATATTGTGAAAAGGTAATTTTTTAGGATGAACTTGTATTCTAGATGAATTAAAATCCAAACTCATCCCATGCTACGCATCTTACTTTATTGTAAGTGATAAATTTTTCTCCTCAATCAATTTCCGCAGATTAATAAGTGCATACCGCATACGGCCAAGGGCTGTATTAATGCTCACACCTGTTTGATCTGCAATTTCCTTGAAGCTAAGGCCTGCGTAATGTCGCAAGAGTACAACCTGTTTTTGGTCATCTGGCAATTCATCAATCAGCGTGCGTACATCAGCCTGTATCTGATCATGGATGATCTCTTCTTCTACCGTTTTATCCGCAAATCTCTTTGAATTAAAAACATCCGCATCATACTGATCGTTGGAGAAAGTATTTAATTGTTTTTCCTTACGGAAATGATCTATGATTAGATTATGGGCAATACGTACAACCCAGGAAAGAAACTTTCCGGTATCCTTATATTTCTTTTGATGAAGCGACTTGATTACTTTGATGAATGTTTCTTGAAATATATCTTCAGCAAGCGATTGGTTTTTCACAATAAGTAATATATAAGTGTAAACCTTATTTTTATGCCTGTTTACCAATACTTCCATGCAATATTCATTGCCTTCAATAAACTTGTTAACAAGTTTTTGGTCTGAGAGTTGGTTTAACTTTTTCAAAGCTACCTCCTTTTTAAAATTAAAATTAGGTAAAGCTTGTTACGATAGGCAATCCTCCTTATTTTTAGTTTTACTTATTGGAAGCTGCAAGTAAGTAAAAAAAAGTTTCTTATAAAAATTTTACCTTTGCAAAATCCGTTAATTAATGTTAATTAACACTAATTGCACAATATTTATGCCAAAAAAAATATCTGAAATTAATAATTACATTGAAATAAAAGGTGCACGCGTTAACAATTTAAAGAATGTAAATATAAACATTCCACGTGATAAACTCATTGTTATTACAGGACTTTCCGGTTCAGGAAAATCTTCTCTTGCTTTTGATACCATTTATGCTGAAGGGCAGCGAAGATATGTTGAAAGCCTTTCGGCATATGCAAGGCAGTTTTTAGGCAGGATAAAAAAACCCGAGGTAGATTATATCAGGGGTATTCCTCCGGCAATTGCTATTGAGCAGCGTGTAAGTACCCGTAATCCCCGTTCCACGGTTGGAACATCAACAGAGATATATGATTATCTGAAACTGTTGTATGCCCGAATAGGTAAAACAATTTCTCCTGTCTCCGGTAATGAGGTTAAAAAGCATCAGGTACAGGATGTTGTGGATTTCATTCAAAAGCAAGAGCCCGGTACCTTAACTCTTATTATGGCTCCACTTGAAACTGCGCCGGTTTCAATTATGGAGAGGCGGCTGCAACAATTTCAACGTGAGGGATTTTCGAGGGTGGAAATGTTCGGGAAGATTCAACGGATTGGAGATGTTGATCTTTCAGAAGCAACAGAAGACGAAATATCGGCAAAACTTGCACTTGATCGCATTCAGGTACCTGACAAATGGGAAGAGGATACCCTTAGCCGTATTGCAGATTCTGTTCAATCTTCTTTTTCAGAATCAAACGGACGTTGCCTTATTCGATCGCATATCAATGAAAAAATAATATCCCGTGAGTTTTCAAATCGTTTTGAGCTTGACGGAATGCTTTTTGAGGAACCTAACGAGCATCTTTTCTCATTCAATAACCCTGTAGGGGCTTGCCCTACGTGTGAAGGCTTTGGTAAAGTTATTGGCATTGATGAAGAGCTCGTGATTCCTGATAAAACACTTTCTATCTATGAAGAAGCCATTGCCTGTTGGAAAGGAGAAAAAATGAGTGAATGGAAAAACCGACTGATCCGTAATGCCGATAAATTTGATTTCCCGGTGCATAAGCCCTATTTTGAATTAACCGAGGACCAAAAGGAGGTGTTATGGAAAGGAAATCGTCATTTTTACGGGCTTAACCGTTTTTTCAAACATCTGGAAGACAAAAAGTATAAAATTCAGTATCGGGTAATGCTCAGTCGTTACCGTGGAAAAACAAACTGCCCGGAATGCAAGGGAACACGGTTAAATAAGGAAGCAGGATATGTTCGGGTTTGCAATACAATGATACAGGAATTAGTAATGATGCCCATTGATGAGCTTGCAGCTTTTTTAAAGAACTGTGAATTCTCCGAAAGGGAAAAGAAAGTAGCTGGCAGGATCATTAAAGAAATAAACAGCCGTGTTGATTTTTTGCTCAACGTGGGGCTGAGCTATTTAACATTAAACAGACTTAGCTCAAGCCTTTCCGGGGGAGAGTCACAACGTATAAATTTGGCAACCTCCCTGGGGAGTAGCCTGGTTGGGTCATTGTATATTCTTGATGAGCCAAGCATAGGTCTTCACAGCAGGGATACCCAGCGGTTGATACATGTTTTGACAAAACTGAAGGAGCTGGGTAACTCTGTGGTAGTGGTAGAACATGATGAAGAAATCATTCGTGCATCAGATGAGTTTATTGATATTGGTCCTGATGCCGGTTCAAATGGTGGACAGGTTATATTTCAGGGTAATCCGGCAAAGATGAATGGAGATGCCGGCAAAAGCTATACTGCCCGATATCTGAATGGTGACCTTTCTCTTCAGGTTCCTCCAAAGCGAAGAAAATGGAATCACTACATTGAAATCATGGGTGCCGTAGAGAATAATCTGAAAGGAATAAATGTAAAATTTCCACTGAATGTATTGACGGTGGTAACGGGTGTTAGTGGTTCTGGAAAATCATCGCTGGTGAAGAACATCTTATTTCCTGCATTGTTAAGAAAGTTAAGTGGTGCCGGGGAGCGGGCTGGTTCATTTAGTGTATTGCAGGGAGATATAAAAAGGCTGCAAAATGTTGAATTTGTAGATCAGAACCCTATTGGGCGCTCCAGCCGGTCAAATCCGGTAACATACATAAAAGCGTATGATGAAATCAGGAAATTGTTTGCATCGCAGAAGTCAGCTTATTATAATAACCTGAAACCTTCACATTTTTCATTTAATGTGGATGGCGGACGATGTGAAGAATGCCTTGGCGAAGGAGTTATTCACGTTGAAATGCAGTTTATGGCGGATGTAACACTGGTATGTGAGAGCTGTGGTGGGAAAAGATTTAAAGATGAAGTACTCGAAGTAAAATTTCATAAGAAAAGTATTTTTGAAGTTTTGGAAATGACTGTTGATGATGCCATAGAATTTTTTGGTTCAGCAAAAGATAAAACAGCACAAAAGGTTACGGAAAGACTTCAACCACTTGCAAATGTAGGTTTGGGTTATATTACCCTGGGGCAATCTTCCAGTACACTAAGCGGAGGGGAAAGTCAGCGGGTAAAACTTGCCACTTTTCTGGGCAGGGAATCGCCCTCTGAGCACCGCCTTTTTATTTTTGATGAGCCAACCACAGGCCTCCACTTTCACGATATAGGAAAATTATTAACGGCTTTCCACGATTTAATTGAGCGGGGACATTCCGTATTGGTGATTGAGCATAATATGGAAGTGATAAAATCAGCAGACTGGATCATTGACCTTGGCCCTGATGGAGGTAAGACAGGTGGTAATATTGTATGTGAAGGCACACCTGAGGAGGTTGCTGCTGTAAAGAAATCATATACTGGCCAGTTTTTAAAAGCAAAATTATGATAGCAATGGATTTACGGCCAATTTCACTACTTTTGAATTTCAAAACACAATAATTCATAATAGAGTTCGCTAGTTATTATAAATAAATTTATAATGAAAAAAACAAACACCATTTATTCTGCTTTGGTAATATTTCCCTTACTATTTTTTTCCTGTCAAAATAATGAGAGCCAAAATACTAATAATCAACAGTCGAGTAATCAATCAGAAATAAAGGATAGTGCTTCTTGTTGCACCCCCAAAACCGGTTCACGCTTTTTGACGGAAGACCAGAATACTTCCGGAAACAAAAATAAGCCTGCCGGAGATACCGTGGGCATGGTATGGATTCCCGGTGGTAACTTTATGATGGGAGGAGATAATGAACAGGCTGATCCCGATGAGTTTCCCAAGCATGAAGTAAAAGTTGCTGGTTTTTGGATGGATGCAACTGAAGTGACTAATGCAGAATTCAGAAAGTTCGTTGAAGCTACCGGATATATTACCATTGCGGAAAGGAAACCTGATTGGGAAGAAATAAAGAAAGAACTTCCTCCTGGCACCCCAAAACCACCAGATGAAATGCTTGTGCCTGCTTCACTGGTATTTTCATCTCCAGGGCAGCAGGTAAATCTCAACGACTACTCACAGTGGTGGGAATGGAAGGCTGGGGCTTCATGGAAACATCCCACTGGTCCGGAAAGCACTATTAAAGGGAAGGATAACTACCCTGTGGTTCATGTATCATGGTTTGATGCCATGGCATACTGTGAATGGGCTGGCAAAAGACTGCCAACAGAAGCAGAGTGGGAGTGGGCTGCACGCGGTGGGCTTAAAGACAAAGTATATCCGTGGGGGGATGAGCATATTGATGAGGGAAATCCCAAAGCAAACTCATGGCAGGGGACTTTTCCTGCTAATAATACTGAGCGAGATGGTTTTTACGGACTTGCGCCCGTGAAAAATTATGAGCCAAATCCATATGGATTATATGATATGGCAGGAAATGTATGGGAATGGTGTTATGATCTCTACCACTACGATTATTATAAAGAACTTGCAAAATCCGATATCGCCATTAATCCACAGGGCCCTGTAGAAAGTTTTGATCCTCAGGAACCTTATGCAATTAAAAGGGTTACCCGTGGCGGCTCATTTTTATGTAATGATAGTTATTGCTCTGGCTATAGGGTAGCCAGACGCATGAAATCGACACAGGATACCGGATTAAGTCATACAGGATTCCGATGTGTAACCGATGCAGAATAAGGTAGTCGTGCTAATCTGGCTTCTTTTTTTTTGAAATCAGGTTCTTAGATAAATTAAAAAAAGGAGGATGACTTCATCCTCCTTTTTTTATATTATTCCAGGTTGTTCAACTTCTCTGGCTGAGTACCTGCTTTTCATATTTTTGAATTTCTGAAATATAACCTTCTGCAGCAGGAACATTGTTTTTCAGGTAGAAATAATCCCAAACGGCACCAAAAGGTTTGGATTTAACTTCCTCCATCAGGGCTAATTTCTCAAAATATTTACCTTCATTTTCAAAATCCCGTATTTTTTGTACGGGTTCAAGCAAAGCTAATAGAAAGCTTTTTTGTGCAGCCCGGGTGCCTGTAACATAAGCGCCAACACGGTTAATGCTGGCATCAAAGAAATCAAGTCCTACATTTACTCTGTTTAATGCGTTTGCACGTATCACTTCGTGTGTTAAAAGGTTAATCTCATCGTTTAGTATAACCACATGATCGCTGTCCCACCGAACACCCCTGCTCACATGCAGCATAAGTTCATCAACAAAGAGCAGCATGCTTGATATTTTATCTCCCACGAGCTCAGTAGGATGAAAATGCCCCATATCCAGACAAATCATTTTATTGTTATATACATTTTATCCCTATTTACAGTTCCTTAGAGCTATAAGAATTGAGTTTCTGGTAAATTTCTTTTACTATTGCATAACCTTTTTTCAGTTGTAGCTTCTTTTTTCTTATATGTTTATTTTTTCATTTTTAGCACTTTGTTAGTAATAAAAGCGATTTACCTAATAAATGTTTTATATTTTTCCAGAGCCTGATCCCAGTCACCTTCATCCCGGGGATTGTAATGGTCTAATTCAAAAGAATGGAGGATGATATTCCGTATTTCCTGCAGGGATGAAACCTCATCAATGGCAAGTGCCTGCATCATTATATTTCCTGCAGCAGTAGCTTCAGCAGGTCCTGCTACCACAGGTAATTGGCATGCATTGGCTGTAAACTGGCAAAGGAGGTGGTTTTGTGTTCCGCCACCAATAATATGTATTTTGGATATTTTTTTTCCGGTTACTTCTTTCAACTGATCAAGGACACTGCGGTATTTAAGAGCCAGTCCTTCGAGTATAATTCTAACAATTTGTGAATGACGTTCGGGTACTGCTTGACCGGTATTCTTGCAATAATTAGTAATGGCTGCAGGCATATCCGGGGGATTTACGAAATCTGGTGCGTCCACATCAATAAAGGCAAAATAGGGCTCTGCCGTTGTACACATCTCAACAAGCTCCGGATAACTGTACGTCCGTGTCTTCATCCAGTCCTTTCTGCATTGCTGGAGTAGCCATAACCCGGATATGTTTTTCAGGAATCTGTAGGTATTCTCAGCTCCTCCTTCGTTGGTGAAATTATATTTTAAAGAAAGGTCATTGATTAGGGGCTCTTTATTTTCAACCCCCATTAGTGACCAGGTTCCGGAACTAATGAATGCCCATTCATCATCGGTAGCTGGGATTGAAACGATTGCGGAGGCGGTGTCATGCGATGCAACTGCGGTAACAGGCACTGCGGGCATGCCAGTTTCTGAAGTGATATAATGGTTCAATTCCCCGATAATGGTGCCTGGTTTTACCACTTCCTGCATCAGGTTGATGGGCACTTCAAGGGTCTCAAACAATTCTCTTTCCCAACCTTGTTTCATAGGGTTATACAGCTGCGAGGTAGTTGCAAAAGTGAATTCTGTTTTTTTTACACCAGTAAGCATATAATTTAAGGTATCTGGAATAAACAGCAGGTCTTTAGCAATGGAAAGAAAAGGGTGCTGTGCTTTTTTCATTGCATATAGTTGAAATAATGAATTCAGCTCCATAAATTGTATTCCTGTCAGTGCATATATCCTGTTCCTCGAAATTTTTTCAAATACTTCTTCCATTGCACCTTGGGTACGAGCATCGCGATAAGCATAAGGAACGCCAATGATGGAGCCGTCTTGTGCCAGCAACGAAAAATCAACGCCCCAAGTATCAATCCCTATGCTTGCAGGTATGCATTTATGCTTGTGGTAACAAACAGACAATGATTTTTTCAGAGCCTCACCAAAACGAAAAATATTCCAGTGGTAATGCCCCATAACATGCATGATACCGGTTGGGAACCGGGTGACTTCTTCAAGTGTCAATTTTGAATTTTCAAGTGTACCAATAATCCCTCTTCCACTTTCTGCTCCAAGATCAAATGCCAAAAATTCTTTTTTTGTAGCCATAGTTTTTCTTCCCAGCTGCTTTTATTATAATTAATATACAATAATTGTAAAACAGTTCGCAAATTAATAAAATAATTGTAAAAAGGCTGTTTTGAAACACCAGTAATTATGATATTCATAAAAAATACATCAGTATTTGTTATAAATGTTAGTTAACGCAGCTAGAAATACATAAAAAAGCAATAGGACGTAGGCATGTTTTCTAATGACGGTTGAACTGAAGATGACTAAAATTTAATTTATACTTTTGTAAATAAATAAAAATTGTAATGATATGTATATTGCAGAGAAAGATCGATATGAATTAATGAAATACCGCAGGGCAGGTAAGAGCGGGCTAAAACTTCCCGTTATCTCATTGGGTTTGTGGCATAACTTTGGTGGTGTGGATGTGTTTCAAAATGGCCGGGCAATGATACGTAAGGCTTTTGATTCCGGGATAACGCATTTTGATCTGGCCAATAATTACGGTCCGCCGGCAGGATCAGCAGAGGAAAGTTTTGGTCAGATTCTAAAAAAGGATTTTTCTGCTTACCGCGATGAAATGATCATCTCAACCAAAGCCGGATATTACATGTGGCCGGGACCGTATGGTGACTTTGGCTCAAGAAAATACCTTTTAAGCAGCCTTGATCAAAGCTTAAAAAGGATGGATATTGAATATGTAGATATTTATTATTCTCACCGACCTGATATGGAAACGCCCCTGGAAGAGACGATGGGTGCATTGGCTCATGCAGTGAAATCCGGGAAGGCCTTATACGCCGGCATTTCTAATTATCCGGCTGAACTGACTGAGAAAGCTGCCGGTTTGTTGTCCCAGATGGATGTGCCTTTGCTGATTCACCAACCCAGATATAATATGTTCGATAGATGGACAGAAGAAGGATTATTGGATGTTTTAGGGAAAAGAGGGGTTGGATCCATCGCTTTTTCTCCCCTTGCACAGGGACTGCTGACCAATAAATACCTGAAAGGTATACCGGTAGGCTCCAGAGCATCTAAAGAACATGGCTTTTTAAAGAAAGAACATATTACCGATGAAAAGGTAAAAAAAGTAGCTCAGTTGAATGAAATTGCTGAAAATCGGGGGCAAAGCCTGGCGCAAATGGCGGTAGCCTGGTTATTAAAGGATCAGCGGGTTACTTCTGTGCTGGTGGGTACCAGCTCTGTGGAACAGTTGCAGCAAAATATAGATACACTTAAGAACCTTGAATTTTCCAATGCAGAATTGGAGGCTATAGAGCGAATTTTATAGGTTTAAAAGGAAATTGTGGGGGAAGGAAAATATCATTTCCCTTCCCAATTCAGAATTAATTCAGCTGTTCAGCATAAAAAGGCGTTTCTGGAATATCTTTCCTTTATTAAAAATTAGGTGAGACGTTTACCATCGCCTAACAGACAAAACAAGCCCAATAAAAGGAAGTTACTAATCAAAGTGGCTGGTCGATTATCCGGCCTTGCATCATTTTTTCTTTTCCGGAAACAGCATGCAATAGCTCAACATTTACAAATGAATCTGGTTGCAGGTTACCTCCATTTTCAATAATTACAGGAATATAATGTTCCCCATATCCGCGGGCAGTGTTGGTTTTTTTATTAACTTTTTCAATGAGGACCCGCTGATTTTTGCCAGTCATTGTTTTGAAATATTTTTCTTTATTCTCTTCAGATATCTCACGTATATTTTTACTGCGCCTGTTTTTTTCCTGTTCAGGAATTTGGTCGGGCATTCTGTCGGCACGGGTGCCTTCTCTGCGGCTGTACTTGAAGGTATGGACATGGCTAAAACCTAATTCCTTCACTACAGCAATACTGGCCTGGAAATCCTTTTCTGTTTCATCCGGGAAGCCAACCATAATGTCGGTGGTAAGGTTTATATCAGGGACAGCATCACGCAATTGGTGAATCAGTTTTATATAAGATTTAAGGCCATACATCCTTTTCATTTTCAAAAGAATTCTGTCCGAACCACTTTGTAAGCATAGGTGCAGGTGGGGTGTTATCTTTGGATGTTGCATCAGTTGCGGAAATTTGTCAGTAAGCCCGTCAGGTTCAAGCGAGGAAATACGAATTCGAAAATCACCCGGAATGGCAACAATTTTTTCAAGTAAACCTTCAAAATTCATCTCCTTATTCTGGTACCGGCCTATATTTACGCCTGTAAGAATTACTTCTTTGTAGCCCTGGCCAATCGATGATTGCACATTTTTCACTATATCGTCAACCGAACGACTAATAGCCCTGCCACGTACAAATGGAATGATGCAAAACGTGCAAAAATTATCGCAGCCGTCCTGTACTTTAACAAAACTACGGGTACGAAAAACTTTTTCAGTAGGGGCATAGGCAAAGTTGTCCTTTTTTAATGCCTCCGGCGCAAGTATTTCACCCCGAACATGGGCATCAACAAGCTGATACAAACTACTTTTTTTATCATTATCAATAAGATAATTCACGTGTCCTTTTCCCTGAAGAATACTTTTTTGATTAGGGGACATACACCCGGTGACTATTTGCAGTGCATTTTTATTGGTGCGATATGCCTGTTCAGATATGTTTCGGGACTTTCTGTCACTTTGATTGGTGACTGTGCATGAATTAATGATATAAACATCTGCAGGATTTTCAAATTCTACTATTTTGAACCCGTTTTTTTTAAACTGGGATGCAAGCGCTTCAGTCTCATACTGGTTGAGGCGGCATCCTAAGGTTTTAAAGGCAACCGTTTTATTTAAAAGTGTATCTTTCACAAAGGTTAAATAATTATGAATTTAGAGAATAAGCGTGATTTTCTGCGGGTTGAGTATTTTCAGTTAATTCAGCCTGCAGTGAGAAGGCGGTTGCTTCTGTAATGGTTACATCAACAAATTTCCCTTCCAGTTCGGCTGGATTTCCTTTAAATCGTACATTTAATCTACCTTCGGTAAGTGCCGTAACATATTCTTCTTTACGACTTTTTCCGTAAACCAGCACAGTGAGCTTTTTCCCGATAAGGTTTTGATTATATAAAGAGGTATGCTTTTTAAGTTCTTTCGTAAGCAGCGCCAGCCGTTCTTTTTTTGTTTCAAGCGATACATCATCAGCCCAGCGTGAACTTGCGGCCCCGGGACGAACAGAATATTTAGCTATGTAAGCCATGTTGTACTTAAATTCTTCCATGGCAAGGCGTGTGTTCTCAAACTCTTGTTCTGTTTCTCCTGTAAATCCAACAATTATATCGGTAAATAATGTTGCCTGGGGTATTTTTTCCCTGATATAATTTACAATTTTCCGATAACGTGCAAGGGAATGTTTACGATTCATGCGTGCCAGTACTTTTTCATCACCCGACTGTAGCGGAAGATGGATTTGTTTTGCCAGGCAATCATACTTACTTACCATATCAATCACATCATTTCCCATATCCCTGGGATGCGGTGAAGTAAAATAAACCCAGAAAGCTTTACCGGAAGTTTTACCATATTCCCCAATTTGACCCAATAACTCAGCAAAAGTAATTTCTTCTCCGTTTTTATCTAAACCATAGGAGTTAACATTCTGCCCCAACAGTGTAACAGACTTATAACCTTTACTTACCAGTTTTTTTACTTCTGCCAGTATTTCTTTTGCCGGACGCGATACTTCCCTGCCTCTTGTATAGGGAACGGCACAAAATGTACAAAATTTATCGCATCCATTCTGAATGGGTACAAAAGCATTGAATTTTGATTGATAATCCGGACTAATATTCCAAAAGGAATGAATACCCTCCATGAGGCTATTTTGAACCGAAAAGCCTGAGGTAATCCCATATTCATTTAGCATTTCCGGAAGTTTTTCAATCTCTGCCGGGGCAAAAACCAAATCAAAAAGCTTAAGAAACTTCAGTTTATCCGCTGGGAGAACACAGCCGGAAACAAAAGTAATTAGATTTTTTTTATTCTTCCATTTGTTCCAAAGGCTGATCCGCGAATAGACTTTATCAATGGCTTTTTGCCTTACAGAACATGACATAATTCCTAAAAGATCAGCTTCTTTTTCATCTTCCGTATGGGTATACCCCATTTTTTCTATTACCTTGCTTACTCTTTCACTGTCTGACATGTTCATCTGACAGCCGTATGTAATAATGTGATATTTCAATTTAATGTGATATTAAGTTTGCCTTTATCAGCCTTAGCTGTTGATTTATTTCAGATAAGACTGTAATTTAATAACGTGTAAATGGCTAATGCATTCCTTTAAGGGTTAAAAATATACTTCTGTATATATATTCTCCATGGGAATGTTTTTCGCCTGCAGGATGTCTATTGCATCTGCAATCATTTCACTGTTGCCACAAAGATAAACAAGCATTTCTGTATCAAGCTTGTTTTTTGAAAGGAATTCAGTTACCCTGCCTTTAAAAGTGCCATTTTCATCTTTGGTGGTACATAAATGATAACGTTCTTTTTTGTAAAAATTGCTTTCATACCCTTCTTCGGCATGTCTCACGCCATGCACCATGTGATAATCAAGATTCGGATAGCTTCCTATAAAACTATGAAAGGGCGCTATTCCCGTACCACTGGCCACGAATAAAAATCTTCGGTTATCAAGGTGTTTTTTTTCGATACCAAAAAAGCCAAAAGGACCTTCTACCTGGATATTATCTCCGGGACGTATTTTCCGTAATTTCCGGGAGATTTTACCATCAAGTACTTCCTTTATAAGAATTTCGATGTACTCATCATGTATTGAACTGTAGATAGAATACTCACGCATTTCATTGCTGCCAGGGATGCCTATTCTTAGGTACTGACCGGCTTTAAAACTGAGATCCCCTCGCTCAAATTTCAAAATATACGAGCTTTCAGTAAGGTTCCTGACTTCCAGCACTGCCAATGTAATTATTTCTTGTGTAGCTGTTTTCATAATTTATATTTAGGCCTGCAAAATTGATAATATTTCCTGTGAAATTATTTATGCAAGGCATATTTATAAGTAATTTATAATTTATTTTTTCTTTTCTTACTTTCTACTATTTGAAGGTTTTCAGCCATTCATGCAACAATTTAGGCCATGCCACAGCCGCCGGGTTCCCGGGGCGGAGACCGTACCCATGACCTCCCACTGACATGAGGTGCAGATCAATTGGAATGCCTTTATCCCTAAGTGCTTTTGCCATTACAAGACTGCTGTTACCATGCTTATCGTCGGCGGTGCCAAAGATAAAGAACGGAGGTGTATGTTCAGTAATTGTAAGTTCAGGGGTAAGGGTGTTTTCAGGCCCTCTGTCTAGATATGCGGGATATATAAGAATAGCAAAATCAGGTTTTGCAGAAGCTTCATCTGTTTCATCAACCTTTGGATATACCACTTCATTAAATCGGGTGGCAGCCCGGGCACTTAAACTACCGCCGGCACTGAATCCCAATACTCCTACTTTTTTATACCCCTCAGCCTTTACCAGGCGAATGGCTCTTTGCATATCCATGAGTGCCTGTTCCTCTTTTTTTGGTACCCGGTACTGCAGCACATAAGCTGCTATCTGCATGTTGTTTAGAGCTTCTGCTATTTCATAGCCTTCTTTATTAATGGCAAGAATATTATAACCACCACCCGGTGCAACGATTATTGCCATGTCCTTTTTATTCTGTTTTGAGGAAGGAAATTTAACCATAAGGGGATTCACTATAGCACTTATTCTGGTTAAATCACCCTGGTTTTCGTTTGGCTGTTTATCTGCTAATTCTGATTCTCCAGGCACGGCTGAAGGCCAAAGAAAAATGGTATCGATGTTCTGGGTAAATCCATTTAAAAAAGCACTTAAAACGAATATGGTAATGAAGAACGATTTTTTGAGCATAATTAATTGTTTTTTTTCAATTGTGTATGATGGCAACTGACTGAATAATAATTAAAAAGGAGACAATTAATCTCCTTTTTAATTTTCCGGTTTATCTACTCTAAAAAACAGCCTTATTAAGAGATGGTTCATTGGTTCCATCAATGGTATTTATATTTTCCGTAATTTCCACCTTCCTCTTCTGAATATCATCAAAGCCACGAGAGTCATAATGGATTCTGCAATTACCACTGCAAGTGCTACGCCATATCCCTCCAGGCCTAAATTTATAGCAAGAAAATAAGCCAGGGGGATTTCAAATAGCCAAAAGCAACAGAAATTGATAAGGGTAGGAGTATAGGTATCTCCGGCACCATTCAATGCCTGTACCATAACCATCCCTAGTCCGTATAGGATAAACCCTATGCTAAGGGTGCGTAGGATAAGTGCCCCAATGCTTACAACATTTTCATCCAGGATAAAAATCTGTATGAGTGCCCTTGGAAAAATCAGGAATGCCAGCGAGCATATGCCAAGAAAAGCCATGTTAAGGTACCCGGTTATGTATACTGCTTTTTCAGCTCGCGCTGGTTTACCTGCCCCCAGGTTCTGCCCAACCATGGTAGAAGCAGCATTTGCCAGGCCCCAGGAAGGCAGGAGAATAAACAATATAATGCGAATGGCAATGGTATAACCCGCCAGTGCTTCACTGCCAAATACAGCCATAATTCGCACCAACCCCAGCCAACTTGAGGTGGCGATTAGTGTTTGGCCAATTCCACCCATGGATAATTTTATCAGGGTAAACATTGTTTGCCATTGTACTTTTAAATCACTTCCGGCCATTTTAATTCTTCGTTTACCTCCAAACAAAAGTATGATCTGGTAAATTACAGCAATGCCTCTGCCAGTGGTGGTAGCAATTGCAGCACCGGTAATCCCCAGCTCCGGGAATGGCCCCCAGCCAAAAATTAACATTGGATCCAGAAAAATATTAAGCAAATTTGCCAGCCAGAGCACACGCATAGATATTGCTGCATCACCCGAACTGCGGAATACTGCATTAATGATGAACAGTAGCATGATTACACAATTTGAACCCAGAATAATTGCGGTATAACTTTTATAAGCCACTGCAATTTCAGGCTCGGCTCCCATGAGCAGCAATATTTCTTCAGCAAAGAAAATTCCCAGGATACCAATTACAACTGAAAGGCTAAAACCCACTAAAATAGCCTGAAAAGCAGCAATGGAAGCACTTTTCGCCGACTTTTCACCTATCCGGCGGGCAACAATAGCCGTGGTGGCGGTACTTAGTCCTATACTTAATGCGTATACAATTGTCATCAGGGATTCTGTAAGCCCAACCACTGCTACGGCCCCTGCACCAAGACTTGAAACAAAATAAATGTCAACCACGGCAAAAACAGATTCCATCAGCATTTCGAGTACCATTGGAACGGATAATAGAAATATGGCTTTACCGAGTGTTATTTCAGTAAAGTCTAAATCAGTTCCCGAGATGGAAAGTTTTATATTATGAATAAGAGATTTATATGTATTATTTTTTACTATTGAGCCCATAATATCAAATACTTGAAATGAAAAAATAAAAAAAAGGAAAAATAAAAGGAAGGGGAACGATACCCGAAATGTTACGTCTATCCTGCTATTTTAGCATGGAGATTCCGGGCTCAGAGACCACCAGGATAAATGACGTAATTTTCATGTTTAAAGGTATTCGTGTATAATCAGGGTGCAAATTTAAGGTTATTCATTATATGAGTCAATAGTAAATTAAAAAAAATGAGAATATTTCTAAAATAACTGGAGTTTATTTTATGAAACTAAAAAAGCTTTACCTTTATATATGAAATTATATATTGAATCTGAGGCAACAATCAGAAGCAATTCTTTTATCTTATCTTAGAAAAATATAATTTCTACAGTAATTCCTGAAAGATAAAAATTAGTAACACACATGTAATGAATCAAGACCAGGTTAAATATAGGCAACTAAAACAAAGGATAAAGGAACTTGAAACTGAAAATTCAATTTTAAAATCTGAAAATGAGAAAAAGAACCTTCATTCTACAAAAGGTATATTACCGAATGAAGACTCCCAAAAATGGCAACCTCATGATTTGTTTAACTACCTGCTTGATGAGATTCATATCTGGGAGTTGGTTAAAGACAAGAAGGGAAATATAAAAACCTGGAAACTTCTTGATGCAAATCCACCAACTTTAAAAGCCTGGCGAAAAAAAAGAAAAGATATAATTGGTAAAACAGCCCGCCAAATTTTTAATTATGAGGCGGAAACTCTTTTTTTACCGATAGTTAAAAAAATTTTCAAAACCGGGAAACCTTACTCCTGGGAAACTTATTTTCCTCCAACAAACCAGTATCTATCCATGCGTAGCATTCCGTTTACGGACTATTTTATTTCAACAGGCAGAGATATCTCCGAACATAAAAAAATAGAGCATGATATCATTGAAAACCAGAAAGAGTTTCAGACCTGGATACAAAACACACCGGTATGTACAAAAAAAATAGACCTCGATTTCAATCTGCAATTTATGAGTGAGGCCGGGATTAAAGAGCTTAAAGTTGATGATATAAATCAACTTTATGGTGCACCTTATCCTTTTAATTTTTTCCCCAAAGAATTTCAAAAAACAATGAAGACCACCATGGAGAAGGTTAAATCAAGTGGGGAAATAATGCAGATTGACGGTATTCTGTCAGATACAAAAGGAAACAGAATGTGGTACAACCATATCTTAATTCCGGTGAAAGATGACACAGGAAAACCAGATTATCTTTTAATTATATCTACTGACATTTCTGCAAGAAAACATGCAGAGCAAGAACTGATCAAAGCCAAAGAAAGAGCCGAAGAAAGTGAACAACGCCTTAAACTTGCTTCCGAATCTGCTCAATTAGGTATCTGGGATTTGAATATACCGGAGAACATATTGCTTTGGGATGACAGAATGTATGAATTATATGGAGTTAAAAAGAATTCAAGGGTAAAAACAATTGATACCTGGATCAATGGAATTCATCCGGAAGATAAAGAATATGCATTATCTGAATTCCATGAAGCCTTAAAAGGAAATAAGCAGTTTAACACAAATTTCCGTGTAAAACATCCCAACGGCAATATAATCTATATTAAGGGTGATGGCCTTGTAATAAGAGACTCAAAAGGCAAAGCAATAAGAATGATAGGAATAAACAGGGATGTAACAGAGAGCAAATTAAATGAAAATGAACTAAAAATTGCAAAAGATAAGGCCGAAGAAAGCGACCGGCTAAAAACCGAATTTATCAACAACATGTCGCATGAAATCCGCACTCCTATGAACGGCATTATTGGCTTTACCGAGATGCTTGAAAAAGATGATTTGTCAGCAGAGAAAAGAAAGTATTATTCAAAGATAGTGCAAAACAGCAGCTATCAGCTTTTAAGAATAATAGACGATATCATTGAGATTTCATCTTTAGGTACAAAGCAGGAAAAACTCCATGAATCCGAATTTAACCTTAATGATATGTTTATGGAACTTTTCTCCGTATTCAATCTAAAATCAAGGGAGCGCAATATTCCGATTTATGTAAAAAAAGCACTGCATGATGATAAAAGTTACATTACCACTGACAAGTCGAAACTGAATAAAATTTTAAGCAACCTGCTGGAAAATGCTATTAAATATACAAATGAAGGTTTTATTGAACTTGGCTATTACCTGGAAAAGCAAAACCTTGTAATGTATGTAAAAGATACAGGAATTGGAATTGACCCAAAAAATCATGCACTTGTTTTTGATCGTTTTTCGCAGGAAAATAAAGATATTTCCCGAAGATTTGGTGGACTGGGCTTGGGTTTGTCAATTTCAAAAGAAAATGCACAATTGCTTGGAGGAGACATATTAATTGACTCAGAAAAAGGCAAGGGTTCCACCTTTTATCTTACTATTCCTTATATACCTGGTAAAACAGCTTCCCACAGTACTGCAGCAGAAAGTGCTGTACCTTTCGATAATGAATCTGACAAATATACTATTTTGGTGGCTGAAGATGAGGAAGTAAACTACTTATACCTGGAAGCTATATTTGAAAATGGAATGCCGGAAAAATACTCCCTGCTACATGCAAAAAACGGGAAGGAAGCAGTTGAAATATGTACAACAAACGGCACTGTAGATTTGATATTAATGGATATTAAAATGCCGGTGATGGACGGTTATGACGCCTGCAGAATAATAAAATCAAAATTTCCAAATGTTCCTGTTATTGCACAAACCGCCTATTCCACAGAATCAGAAAAAGAGATAGCATTAAAAAACGGTTTCAACGATTTCATTGCAAAACCTAAAAAAAAAGATAAATTAATTGAACTTATAAGTAAATATCTTCCTCAGTAATGGTATTTACCCTCCTCAAAAACGTGGTGATATTATGATTTATCACGCAATATGCGTTAAACGAATTATCATTACTTTATTATTCCATAATCCCACTTTTATTAGAAGAATTTTCTATTCCGGCAGCTTTAAACTGCTTGCATAAAAATAAAATGAAAGCTGTCAATTTGGTAAAAAACATCAAACAAATGATGCATGTTATTGAAATACTATTAATTACGTTTTGTTTCATTTTTGCATAAAAA
>Ga0207419_1000484_pt1 | contig 34917 bp, 33 predicted proteins | sample ElkSloMetagenome_4_FD_184723 | JGI IMG/M metagenome (GOLD analysis project Ga0207419, IMG submission 184723) | Hot spring microbial communities from Elkhorn Slough, Monterey Bay, USA - MD2A (version 2) | ecosystem: Environmental > Aquatic > Marine > Intertidal zone > Estuary: Microbial mat ...
AAAGTTGAAGCTCAGGAAGTGATAAGACAGGGATTAGATTTAATGATAACAGAAGTTGGATAAAATAAATTATTCATATGAATTGGATTAGACAGAGATTAGACAAGATTAAAGAACCTTTTCAGCCAGGAGAAAAATTTGAAAAATTTGCTCCTGCGATTAACGCATTAGACACATTTTTATATGTGCCGAATCATAAGACAAAAAAGGGTGCTCACATTAGAGATGCCGTCGATTTAAAAAGAACAATGATCACAGTGGTGCTTGCACTTGTGCCGGCACTTATTTTTGGAATTTGGAATACAGGCTACCAATATTACAGACAATTGGATGTTGAGTACACAATTATGGATGCCTTTTTGCATGGTGCTTACAAGGTAGTTCCTATGATTATTGTCTCTTATGCCGTTGGTCTCGGAATTGAGTTTGCCTTTGCTGTAAAACGAGGACACGAAGTCAATGAAGGTTATTTGGTAACAGGATTACTTATCCCTATGATTATGCCTGTTGATATTCCTCTTTGGATGGTAGCGCTGTCAGTTGCCTTTGCAGTACTTATTGGTAAGGAAGCTTTTGGAGGTACAGGAATGAACATATTAAATCCTGCTTTAACAGCCAGAGCTTTTGCCTTCTTTGCATATCCCACTTATATGTCTGGAGACAAAGTATGGGTAAGTGAAGCGTCTGATGTTGCTGCAGTTTCAGGTGAAACTATATTAGGAACTCTTGCAGCAGGCAAAACAGTTGATTATAATAGTGCAAGCATGTTTTTTGGAACTATTCCAGGTTCTATAGCTGAAACTTCAGCGTTGTTGGTATTGGTAGGAGCTCTAATCCTCATAGCTACAAAAGTTGGCAGCTGGAGAATCATAGTAGGTGGATTTATTGGAGCTGCCATAATGGGATTGATTTTTAATGCTTTAGGTAGCTCAGTTTTTACAGGAAATGAACTTATGAAATTTCCATGGTACAATCACTTAATCGTTGGTAGTATTGCGTTTGGAGTTGTTTTCATGGCAACTGACCCTGTAAGTGCAGCACAGACACTCAAAGGAAAATGGATTTATGGAATTCTTATAGGTATATTTGGGATTATGATCAGAATTTTTAATCCTGCTTACCCTGAAGGCATAATGTTAGCTATTTTGTTGATGAATGTTTTCGCACCAACCATCGATCATTATGTGATACAAGGAAACATAAAGAGAAGACAAAAACGACTCAAACTACAAACTGTAAAAAGCTCATAATATGGATAGAAATAGTAATGCATATACTTTTATCTTCGCTATCGCTATGGTGGTGGTTGTAGCACTTGTATTGTCTTTTTTGGCAACAAGTTTGAAACCAATGCAAAGTAAAAATGTCACTCAGGAAAAGATGCAAAACATATTGCAAAGTTTTGTTGGTGATAGTATTATGGCAGATGGCAAGAAAGTAGAATTGACCAGAGAAGTTGCATCCCAAACTTTTGATACTTACATCACTACTCAATATGCCTTAAATAATAAAGGTGAAAATGTTGAAGGTGTAAATCCTTTCGAAATCAAATTAGCCGGTGAAATAAAGAAGCCTGTTGAAGAGCAAGTTTTCCCGCTTTATGAAGCTGAGTACGACAATAAATCATATTATGTTATTCCGTTAAGAGGTTCCGGGCTCTGGGATGCTATTTGGGGCTATGTTGCACTGCGAGATGATTTTAACACTATACAAGGTGTTACTTTTGACCACAAAGGTGAAACAGCCGGTTTAGGTGCTGAAATTACCACGGATTGGTTTCAGCAGAGCTTCGTGAATGAAAGAATTTATAATGAAAACGGCTTATTAACTGGGATAGAAGTAAAGAAAGGATATAGCGGTGGAAACGATAAATCGGATAATGCTGTTAATGCAATTTCAGGTGCTACCATTACAGGAGATGGTGTGACAGCAATGATTCAAGAAAGGCTTAAAAATTATGAGTCCTTCTTTAAACAAAAGAAAAATTCTAAAGTTGCAACACGATAATTATGAGCACAGAAAATACATCTACTGAAATTTCTAAAGAGGAAAAGAAGAAAAAAGAAATGATTCTTTTTCTTTCTAAATCTGAGGAAAAAGAAAGCTTTCTTTCAAAAGCGAATAGAAAATTACTATCAGATCCTTTAGACGATAATAATCCAATCACCGTCCAGGTTTTAGGAATCTGTTCTGCGCTAGCAATTACAGTTCAACTTAAGCCAGCGATCGTTATGTCCCTTGCCGTTGTTTTCGTAATGGCAATGGGTAACGTGGTAATATCTTTAATCAGAAATCTTGTACCGAACCGAATTAGAATTATAGTTCAGTTGGTTGTAGTGGCTTCACTAGTAATAGTTGTTGACCAGGTGTTAAAAGCATTTCTCTACGATGTGAGTAAGCAATTATCCATCTTTATTGGATTAATTATTACAAACTGTATTATCATGGGTCGTCTTGAGGCTTTTGCTTTAGGAAATGGTCCTTGGAAATCGTTTTTAGATGGTATTGGAAATGCCGCCGGCTATGGTATTATCTTAATTATAGTAGCCTTTTTTAGAGAATTACTAGGATCTGGTAAACTTCTAGGGTATGAAGTATTAGGCCATAAAGGTCTTACTTTAGAAGATTCAACCGGATTATACGCATTAGGATATGAAAATAACGGATTCTTTCTACTATCACCGATGGCCCTCATAGTGGTTGGTGTAGTTATTTGGTATCAGAGATCAAGGAATAGAAAATTAATAGAAGAAAACTAGAAAATCATATAATTATAAATCATGGATTTAATCAACTTATTTGTTAAGAGCATTTTTATAGAAAATATGATTTTCGCATATTTCTTGGGAATGTGTTCTTATTTAGCAGTATCAAAGACTGTAAAAACAGCTGTAGGCTTAGGAGCTGCTGTAATTTTCGTTTTAGTTATCACCGTTCCTATCAATTATCTTATTGATACTTACTTATTACAGGCAGGCGCTCTCAGCTGGTTAGGCCCAGAATATGCGAGCATAGATTTAAGTTTCTTAAGTTTTATCATGTTTATTGCTGTAATAGCTTCAATGGTACAACTTGTTGAAATGATAGTAGAAAAATTTTCACCGGCGTTATATGGTTCGTTGGGAATATTTCTTCCTCTTATCGCTGTAAACTGTTCTATTTTAGGTGGTGCATTATTTATGCAGCAAAAAGATTTTTCAGGGATTACAGAGGCCATAACCTATGGAGCTGGTAGTGGAATTGGATGGTTTCTAGCCATACTTGCTATTGCTGCCATAAGAGAAAAAATTGCTTACTCTAATGTACCTGCACCACTGAAAGGTTTAGGTATAACTTTTATCATTACTGGCTTAATGGCAATAGGTTTTATGAGTTTTATGGGAATAAAACTAGAAGGTAATCAAGAAGAATTGAAGGAAAAGACAGTATATGAATCTGAGGAAGAGAAGAGTGATGAGGCGTCGACCTACATCACAAATTTAGATAATGAATAAAAAGATTTTAATATGGATGTAATAGTTTCAAGTATAATCGTTTTTTTAATTTTAATTTTACTTTTAGTTGTTATCCTTTTAACAGCCAAAGCAAAATTATCACCATCAGGACCTGTGACTATCAAAGTTAATGGTGAAAGAGATATGGAAGTTGGTTCTGGATCGACTTTACTTACAACTTTAGGAGATAACAAATTATTTTTACCATCAGCCTGCGGTGGTGGTGGGACTTGTATCCAATGCAAATGTATCATCAAAGATGGCGGTGGCGCTATCCTGCCAACAGAAGAACCCCACTTTACTAAGAAAGAGATAGCAGAAGGATGGAGACTTGGTTGCCAGGTAAAAGTAAAGCAAGACATGGAAATTGAAATCCCAGAAGAAATTTTTGGTATTAAGAAATGGGATGCTACCGTTGTTTCCAACTATAATGTTGCTTCTTTTATCAAGGAATTTGTAGTTGAAATTCCTGAAGATATGGATTACAAGGCTGGCGGTTATATACAAATCGAAGTTCCGAATTGTGAAGTTAAATTTGAAGATATGGATATTACTGCTCACCCGGAAGAACATGTTGGAGAGCCGGATAAATTCCAGAAAGAATGGGATAACTTCAATTTATGGCCACTAGTCATGAAAAATAATGAAACGGTAGAACGCGCATATTCGATGGCTTCTTTTCCAGCTGAAGGAAGACGTATTATGTTGAATGTGCGTATTGCTACACCACCATGGGATAGAGCAAAAAATGACTGGATGGATGTTAATCCAGGTGTTGCCTCATCCTATATCTTTAATTTGAAAGAAGGTGATAAGTGCGTTATTTCCGGACCATATGGAGAGTTTTTTATCAACGAAAGTGAAGCAGAAATGCTTTATGTTGGTGGTGGTGCAGGTATGGCACCAATGCGATCACATTTGTACCATTTATTCAGAACTTTAAAAACAGGAAGAAAAGTAACGTATTGGTACGGTGGTCGTTCTAAAAGAGAGCTTTTTTATATTGAACATTTTAGAGCTTTAGAAAGAGATTTTCCTAATTTTAAATTTTACATGGCACTTTCTGAACCTCTTGAAGAGGACAATTGGAAAGTTAAAGATGGATTAGATGGTGAAGGTGATGGCTTTGTAGGTTTCATCCATCAATGTGTAATTGATAATTATCTAAGTAAGCACGAAGAGCCTGAAGAAATAGAATTATATTTCTGTGGTCCACCTTTAATGAACCAGGCCGTACAGAAAATGGGAGAAGATTATGGAATCCCTGATGAGAATATCAGATTCGATGATTTTGGTGGATAACCCTAAAATATTTTAAAACCCGAGTCTAAGACTTGGGTTTTTTATTTCCTTTGTTTTTGATAACAATTCTTTTTATTCATGGAATTAAATAAACAGGAACTACATAATCTTGCTATGAATGTAGTTGGAAAAGATCTTGAATCTCAAGGGTATGAGTTTTTAGGCGTAAATAGTAAGTTTAAAAAAGATCCACAGTTTGTGGCTTTAAAAGATAAAAAATTACATTTTGTAGTTGTTAGAGCAGTTGCCTATCCAGATGATCCGATTGATTACGACAAGCAACTGATGGAGAAAATGAAAAACCACGCTGATAAGTTTAATGCAATTACTTTTTTTGCTGGTGTAGGACTTGCTAATAAGGTTGATTATGATAAACCTGTTAATAAAGAAGAGGATTATATTATCAATTACCAAGGTTTGATAAAAATTGAAATATGATGAAAAAAATCTCTACGTTTTTATTTTTAGTTCTTTCCCTCTTTTTTTATTCGTGTGACAAGCAACAAAAGTTTGAGTTCAAAGGTAATGCTCTAGGAACAACATATTCCGTAAATTACTATTCAACCCAACATAAAAATTTCAAATCAGATTTTGATTCAATCTTCAATGTTATCAATGCTTCAATGAGCACGTATCTAAAAGACTCAAGAATTTCTCGGTTAAATGATGGAGCTAAACTGCCTTTAGATGAACATTTCAAAAATGTATTTTCGACATCTAAAGAAATTTATAAAGCTACAGAAGGCTATTTTGACCCAAGTATAGGAATACTTGTTAATGCTTACGGGTTTGGTCCAGTAGAGACTAATATGCAGCTTACACAGAAAAACATCGACTCTGTTTTGCAATACGTTGGTCTGGAAAAATTTGAGCTAAAGCAGAATAAATTAATCAAAAGTCCAGAACATTTTTTCTTGGATTTCAATGCCATTGCAAAAGGCTACACAGTAGATGTGCTTGCAGAGTACCTTGAGGGTAAAGGCATTTCAGATTATTTTGTAGAACTTGGTGGAGAAATTGTTGCGTCAGGTATTAATGTAAGTCAACAGCAACCCTGGAAGTTTGGCATTGAAAAACCAATTGATGAAAATAACAATAGAGAACTATCTTATGCTATTACGCTTAATAAGAAGGCATTGGCGACCTCAGGAAATTATAGGAAATTTAGAATAGATTCGTTAACGGGTAAAAAGTTTGTTCATACTATTAATTCTAAAACGGGCTTAGCTGAAAAATCAAACGTATTAAGCGCGTCTGTTCTGGCAGAAGACTGCATGACGGCAGATGCTTATGCTACAGCACTCATGGCAATGGGATTTGATAAAGCAAAGTCAATTTTAGAAAAACAAGGTATTAGTGCCTTGTTAATTTATGTAGGTGCAAATAATGTGATAAAAAGTTATATCACGCCAGACATAGAAGAGCTTATAATAGAATTATAATTGTATTTCTTATTTTTACAGGGCAATACAATATTTTACAAGATTTATTTATGAATTCACACAAATTTTACAGCTTTCTTTTTATTTCATTTTTGAGTTTTTACTGTAGTTTAAATGCTTTTGCACAAAAAATTGAAGCACCTTTAGACACTGCAACGACGACGAAACATGAGGTAAAAATAAATGGTGAAACCATAAATTACACCGCTGAGTGTGGTATGCAGGCCTATCATAATAGAAAGGGTGAAGCAAAGGCTTCTATTTTTTATACTTATTATAAAAGATCTGATATCAAAAACACCGAAAATCGTCCTTTAGTATTTTCTTATAATGGAGGACCGGGCTCCGCATCTGTCTGGATGCATTTGGCATATACGGGACCAAGAGTTTTAAAAATAAGTGATGAAGGATTTCCAGTTCAGCCCTATGGCGTTAAAGAAAATCCACACAGTATATTAGATATTGCAGATATCGTATATATAAATCCCGTAAATACTGGATATTCAAGGCCTATCAAAGACGAAAAGGGTAATTTTAAAAGAAGTGATTTTTTTGGAGTGCAGGCTGATATTAAGTACTTGGCTGAATGGATGAATACATTTGTGAGTAATCACGACCGTTGGTTATCACCTAAATATCTTATTGGAGAAAGCTATGGCACGGTAAGGGTGTCTGGTTTGGCAGACGAATTACAAAACAATCAGTGGATGTATATCAATGGTGTAATTCTGGTTTCTCCTACAGAGCTTGGTAATTTTAGAGAGGGAATTTTAGGAGTAGCAAATAGATTACCTTATTTTACAGCTGCTGCATGGTATCACGAAAAGCTACCAGAGGATCTCCAAAATTTAACATTACAAGAAGCCTTAAGGAAATCAGAAGATTTTACTTCTCAAAAATTAATACCTTTATTATATAAAGGGGGTTTTAAAACGGAATCTGATTTAAATATGGCTGCAGAAAAAATGGCTTATTTTTCTGGTATTGATAAGGAAATATATCTAGACCATAATCTAGATTTAAGTTATAATAATTTCTGGAAATTGCTATTAAAAGATGAAGGATACAGTATTGGTCGTTTAGACTCCAGGTATTTAGGCTTGGAGCAGATGAAAGCCGGTAGTTATCCTGATTATAATTCAGAATTAAAAGCATGGTTGCAAGCTTTCACTCCAGCGATTAACCACTATATAAAACATGATTTAAATTTCGATGTTCCTTTAACTTACAATATGTTTGGACCAGTCAGACCTTGGGATAGAACACAAAACAACAATACAGGAGAGAGACTACGTCAAGCTATGGCAGAAAACCCAAGTTTAAACGTTATGATTCAAGCTGGATATTATGATGGGGCTACAACGTATTACAATGCAAAGTACACCATGTGGCACATTGATCCAAGTGGAAGAATGAAAGATAGATTCACTTTTGAAGCCTATGAAAGTGGTCATATGATGTATTTGAGAAGTGAGGATTTAAAACAGGCTAATGATGATTTAAGAGAGTTTATCCTCAAAAGCCTTCCAAAAGAAGGTGAGCCAATAAGATATTACAGAAATTAAAATTAATCTCACATTTTTTATTTATTCTTAATGCTAAATCTAAAACATGGATTATTCCTCTAAACTATTAGAAAATGCTGTCGAAGAAATGGCGAGATTTCCTGGCATCGGCAAACGATCAGCATTAAGAATGATACTCCATCTTCTTAATCAGCCCGAAGAGCAAACAGTAGACTTAGCTAAAGCACTTTTAAAATTAAGAACTGAAATTAAGTTTTGTAAAAATTGCCATAACATAAGCGATACAGACATTTGTGAGATTTGTAGCAATCCTAAACGTCAAAAACAAATGGTATGCGTGGTAGAAGATATTAGAGATGTAATGGCCATTGAAAACACACAACAATACAGAGGCTTATATCATGTTCTGGGTGGTAAAATTAGTCCGATGGATGGCGTCGGACCACAAAATCTAAATATTGAATCGCTTGTCCAAAAAGCTAAATCAGGAGATATAGAAGAGTTGATTTTTGCCTTGAGTTCAACTATGGAAGGTGATACCACAAATTTTTATATTTACAAACAAATAGAAAAGTATAATATAAAGACGTCAAGTATAGCAAGAGGTATAGCTGTTGGAGATGAATTAGAGTTTGCAGATGAAATTACTTTGGGTAGAAGTATTTTAAACAGACAGCCTTTTGAAGCTTCTTTAAAACAATAAAATTGCAGGTCTCCATCATCATTGTTAGTTACAAAGTACCCTATCATTTGTGTTTATGTTTGGCAAGCTTACGTGAGGCACTAGATGATCTTGAGGCTGAAATAATCGTAGTGGACAATAATTCTCAGGACAATACACGTTCTATTTTGTCAAGGCATTTTCCTGAAATAGTATACATACAAAACGCTTCAAATATTGGTTTTTCCAAGGCTAATAATCAGGCTATAAAACAAGCTAAAGGAGAATTCATTTGTCTTATAAATCCTGATACCATAATAGGAAAAGATGTAATAAAGCAGGCTATTATGAAGCATAAAAGCCTAAATCAATGTGGAATTCTAGGTGTAAAACTCCTTGATGGTACTGGAAGTTTTCTTCCTGAAAGTAAAATTAACAAGCTCACCTTAAAAACCGCAACATTAAAATTGATTGGGCTGTCAGATTCTTATTATAATAACAATTTACAGGAAAATGAAGAAGGAGAAACAGCAACATTGGTTGGTGCTTTCATGTGTTTTAAGGCTAAGGATTATAAGACTGTCGATGGATTAGACGAAAACTATTTTATGTATGGCGAAGATATTGATTTAAGTTATCAGTTTGAAAACGTAGGACTTAAAAATTACTACCTGGGTTCTCAGGAAATAATTCATTTCAAAGGAGAAAGCACTTTGAGAGACAAACTTTACTTCCAGAGGTTTTTTGACTCCACTAAACTCTATTTCAAAAAGCACTACACTAACTCCACTGTTATGATAGGATTTGCATCAGTGTTTTTTAAAATCGCCAAGTATTTTAAGAAAAATCAGATGCAAAAGAGCAGTAATAACAAAATTTTATATAAGGCGATTTACTATATTGGTGAGGACCAAGACCTAATGAAATCCATCCATACACTGTATAAAATGAAGGTAATTCAAATCGATTTTTCTAATGCCGTTAATAAAGACTTTACAAGAAGTTTAATTGTATTCGATTCTAGTCAAAATCAATTTAGTGATATTATATCTATCATGTCTAAAAACAATCATGGGAGTAATATGTTTAGGATAAAAATACCATTCCACAACATGCTTTTAGGTAGTGATAGTAGCACGTCTCAGGGTGATATCCTGAAATTATAAGGTTTGATTTCATAAATATTTAACAATTCTTCAAAATTATCTTTTGATTAACGCTCCAAATTGTGAATTATGGATTATTATCTTATTTTTGCAAAAAAAAATTCAATAAGGCTTTAACGTAATGGGAAAAATAGAACTCAAACTACCAAAAATGGGCGAAAGCGTTGCAGAAGCAACACTCACAAGCTGGTTAAAAGAAGTTGGCGATACTATTGAAGCTGACGAACCAGTTCTGGAAATTGCCACAGACAAAGTAGATTCTGAAGTTCCAAGTGAAGTTGATGGTATTCTTATTGAAAAGCGATTTGAAGTTGACGATGTTATTAAAGTAGGCGAGGTAATTGCTATAATCGAAACTGAAGGTGAAGGTGAAGATTCTTCAGAAGAGGATGAATCAGAGATGTCTGATATTGATACAGACGATAAACAAACTGAAGAAGCAGTAGAAGAAGCAGAAGCTCTTATGACAAAAGCAGAAAAGACTGCAAATATTAGTCAATCAGATTATTCAAACTCTGAAAGATTTTATTCTCCATTAGTAAAGAATATAGCAAAAGAAGAAGAAATTTCTCCTGATGAATTAGACACTATTGAAGGCACAGGAAAAGATGGACGAGTCACGAAAGATGATATGTTCAATTATTTAGAAAATAGAGATAATGTTCAGTCCAAGCCTCAAGCATCTGCACCATCTGGTTCTGCTCCGGCACAGGTTAACCAGTCTGTTAGTAAAGTTAGCACTCCTGTAAATATCAATGCAGAAGATGAAGTTATAGAAATGAGCAGAATGGGTAAGCTTATTTCAAAACACATGATTCACAGTACACAAACTTCTGCTCACGTACAATCCTTTATTGAAGTAGATGTCACAAATGTCTGGAATTGGAGAAATAAGCATAAAAAAGCTTTTCAGGAAAGAGAAGGAGAAAAGCTAACGTTTACACCTATATTTATGGAGGCTGTTGCAAAGTCTATTAAAGATTTTCCATTAATAAATATTTCTGTTGATGGAGAAAAAATTGTGAAGCGCAAACACATCAATCTTGGGATGGCCGCTGCCCTTCCAGATGGTAATTTGATAGTTCCGGTAATAAACGATGCAGATCAATTAAATCTTTTAGGAATGGCCAAAAAAGTAAATGATTTGGCAAATCGTGCGAGACAAGGGAAATTAAAACCAGACGAAACGCAAGGAGGCACCTATACGGTAACAAATGTTGGAACTTTTGGTAGTATTATGGGAACACCAATTATCAATCAACCACAAGTTGGTATTTTAGCACTTGGTGCCATAAGAAAAGTGCCCGCTGTGATTGAAACACCTGAAGGAGATTTTATTGGAATTAGACAAAAAATGTTTTTATCACATAGTTATGATCATCGTGTAGTAAATGGTGCTTTAGGCGGACAATTTGTTCAGAGAGTTGCAGAATACCTTGAGAATTTTGATATAAACAGAACTGTTTAGATTACCCAAAATTCTCTCTTTCAATTTTTTAGGTGCCATTTTGAAAAAGGTATACCATTTTTAATTCCTTTTTTACTAATAACATTAAAATATTCATTTTAAAAAGCGTTCCAATACCTTAAAATAAAGTTCTAAATTTGAAAAGATATATTTTCAATGGAACAAAATAAGAAAATTGGAATCATCGGTAGTGGAAGTTGGGGAACAGCTCTCGCAAAGATACTTTGTGAAAATAATTCAGAAATAAATTGGTACTTCAGAGATGTTGAAACCATTGAGTTTTTAAAAAAACATCATCATAACAAAAATTATTTAAGCTCTGTACAATTCGATTTAGAACAACTTAATTTAAACCATAATATCAACGAAATTGTTGAATCTTCTGATGTCTTGATCATAGTAGTGCCATCAGCTTTTTTAATGTCTGAGCTTAATAAGATCAACGTTGACATCAAAGACAAAATTATATTTAATGCAGTAAAAGGCATTTTACCGGAGAATCAAAAACTTGTTGGTGAGCACTTTCACGATGTAGAAAATTTAGATTTGGATCAAATAGGTGTCATTACCGGACCTTGCCACGCTGAGGAAGTCGCGCTTGAAAGGCTGTCTTATCTTACAGTAGCTTGTTCTGATCTGGATAACGCAAAATTTATGGCTCATAATTTGAGATGCGACTATATAAAATGTAATACAAGTGAAGATATTATTGGTACCGAATATGCTGCAGTTCTGAAGAATATTTATTCCATTGCTGCCGGGATAGCTCATGGTTTAGGTTATGGGGACAATTTTCAAGCCGTTTTGATGAGCAATGCCATTCGAGAGATGAAAAAATTCATTAAAAAGCGTTACAAAATGAAACGTAATATTAACGACTCTGCATACCTTGGAGATTTGCTAGTAACCGGATATTCAAATTTCAGTAGAAATAGATATTTTGGTAATATGCTTGGTAAGGGCTATACTGTAAAATCTGCTATGATGGAAATGACTATGATTGCAGAGGGCTATTATGCTACAGAAAGTGCTTATGAATTAAGCAAACAAGATGGAAAAAATAAGGCCAAAACGCCTATTATAAACGCAGTTTATCAAGTATTGTACAATAAAAAGAATCCTCAGAAAATTTTTGAAGAACTCACGCTTAAATTAAATTAAGTTTTAGATTCAATTAAATCTAATTCCCCGTTAAAAAGGTTGTTTTCGAGTAATGTTTGAAATATATTTCTATTTTTGTTAACATATAAATGAGATGACATTATTTAAATGTCATTTGAAAAGCTAAATGAATGAATTATTCCCAAGTTCGCTTCAATACCAGAGACTCAAGAGAGTTCATGCGAACACTAAACAAAAGAGTAAATGCCTACTTCAAAGAAAACAATATCAAAAAAACTGGTAATTGGAAATTGCATCTTAAAACGATTGTCATGTTTTCCATTTTATTTGCACCTTATTTTTTGATACTAACTTTAGATATTCATGAATTATGGAAACTAGCTTTCACAATCCTGATGGGAGTAGGAATGGCTGGTGTTGGAATGAATGTTATGCATGACGGTAATCATGGGACATATTCATCCAAATCATGGGTAAATAAATTCATGGGAAGCAGCATTTACGTGCTCGCAGGTAATGTTTACAACTGGCAAGTTCAACACAACGTTCTGCATCATACTTATACCAACATCCAAGGCCATGATGAAGATTTAGATGCAGGCAGAATACTTAGATTTTCAAAACATACTGAATGGAGAAGGTTTCATAAGTTTCAACATTATTATTCAATATTTTTATATGGTTTATTAACCTTCAACTGGGCTTTAACGACAGATTTTAAACAAACTAGAAATTATTTAAAGAGAAAACTGTCTTACGGTAAAATGCCAAAACCTTCTATTCAATGGACAAAATTGGCGATAACAAAACTTATTTATTTCAGTATCTGGATTGTTTTACCGCTTGCAATAACAGATTTGGCCTGGTGGAAAATTCTTTTGGGTTTCTTTATAATGCATTACACGGCTGGTTTAATCTTAAGTGTTATTTTCCAATTGGCTCATGTTGTTGGAGAAAATGAAATGTACCAGCCTTCTGAGGACGGAAAAATGGATAAGTCTTGGATGGTACATCAATTATTTACGACAACTAATTTTTCAACTAAAAATCGCATAGTCAATTGGTTTACTGGTGGCTTGAACTTTCAGGTAGAACATCACATTTTTCCAAATATTAGTCATATACATTATCCGAAAATTGCAAAAATTGTAAAGAAGACCGCTAATGAATTTAGTTTACCTTACAATGAGTATGAAACGACAAGAAAAGCGATTTTAGAGCATTTTAGATACTTAAAATTAATGGGTCAAAAACCAGAAATTGCCTAGATAAAATGAGCCAAACCCCACTATCGAAAAAAATAAATAGTTTACAGACATCTGCGACTTTAGCTATGGCAGCTAAAGCAAGAGAGCTTAAATCTAAGGGAGTAGATGTCATAGGATTAAGTTTGGGAGAACCAGATTTTAATACACCAGATTTTATAAAGGACGCTGCAATTCAAGCTGTTAATGATAATTATAATTCATACACACCAGTTGATGGATATGTAGAGCTAAAGGAAGCAATCAAATCCAAATTTAAAAGAGATAATCATTTAGATTTTGACCTGAATCAAATTTGTGTTTCTACTGGTGCCAAGCAATCTTTGTATAATGTCGCCTCTGCAATGCTAGACCCTGGCGATGAAGTTATTTTGCCTTGTCCATACTGGGTAAGTTATAGCGATATTGTTGGTTTATGCGACGGCGTTCCTGTTGAGGTTAAAACAACAATTGATCAGGATTTTAAAATGACGGCAGAACACCTTGAAGCCGCAATCACTCCAAAAACCAAGATGCTATGGTATTCTTCGCCTTGTAATCCTAGTGGATCAGTTTACACTAAGGAAGAATTAAGAGCATTGGCTGACGTTCTTCAAAAACATCCTAACATCATTGTGGTTAGTGATGAAATTTATGAGCACATCAATTTTGGTAGTGGGCATTTCTCTATGGCACAATTTGAGGATATGTATGAGAGAACTGTGGTTGTAAATGGCGTTTCTAAAGCTTTTGCTATGACAGGATGGAGGATAGGCTACATTGGCGCACCGGAATATATCGCTAAAGCATGTACAAAACTACAGGGGCAAGTGACTAGTGGTGCAAATTGTATTGCTCAAAGAGCCGTAATTACCGCTCTTGAATCTCCGGTTGATAATATACAATACATGATTGATGAATTTGCCAATAGGCGAAAGCTAATCATAGATTTATTAAATCAGCTTGAAGGGTTTGAATGTAATGAACCTAAAGGAGCTTTTTATATTTTTCCTAATGTAAGTGCGTGGTTTGGTAAAACCATCAAAGGAAAAATCATTGATAACGCCAGCGATTTTAGTATGTTGCTTTTAGAAGAAGCGCATGTGGCTACTGTGACTGGAGAGGCCTTTGGTAATCCAGATTGTATCAGAATTTCTTATGCTGCTTCAGAATCCCAGATTAAAGAAGCTATAAAAAGAATCGGAGAGGTTTTAAGCTAGATAAATCAATTCTTAACTTTAATACTCAATTCACATCATTAAGATTTGAGATGTTTAAATTTGAACATTCAAATATTTATTATGTCTGACTTTCTTGAAGTACTGCTTTATATTGTCATTGGATTTTGGATTTTGAGGCTCCTTTTAAAATTGGCAATGCCTTATCTATTAAAGTATTTTGTAAAATATGTTTCAAAAAAAACAGAACAAAAATTCAATTCTAACCAACAGAATCCTTTTAATAATCCATCTCAATCAAATAAGACTCAAAAGTCAAAAAAACCTGATCAAAAATTAGGGGAATACATAGACTATGAGGAAATTGATTAACTTTCTCGAAATTTTTTTTAATGAATAAAGTTTTTAAAAGTTATGGTATACACCTTTTAGCCATTATAGGTTTTGTTGGTGCAGCTTTAATTTATTTTTATCCAGTTCTTCAAAATAAAACCATTTATCAAAGTGATATTGTTCAGTATATTGGAATGGCTCAGGATCAAAAAGAGTTTATCAAAAGTTTTGATGAAGAGCCATATTGGATTGATAATGCTTTTGGAGGAATGCCATCCTATCAAGTAGGAGCCAATTATCCACATCATTATGTCAAATCTTTTGACCGATTACTAAGATTTTTACCAAGACCAGCAGATTATCTATTCCTTTATTTCATTGGACTTTATATTTTGTTTTTAGCGTTGAGAGTAAAGCCTATCATTAGTTTTTTTGGAGCACTAGCCTTTGGGTTTTCAACCTATTTAGTGATTATTTTAGGCGTTGGTCACAATGCAAAAGCACATGCTATTGCTTATATGCCCATTGTAATTGCCGGAGTTTTGTGGTGCCTGCAACATAAATATTTAAAAGGCTTTTTACTATTGAGTATAGCAGTTGCCTTAGAAATTGCGGCCAACCACTTTCAAATGACCTATTACTTAACACTTTTGTGTGTCATCATTGGTATTGTTTATCTGATTGAAGCAGTTAAAGGAAAGTCATTACTACCATTCGCTAAAGGGGTTGGAGTTGCTTTCGCAGCGGCTATATTAGGACTGAGTTTAAATGCTACCAATCTCTTAGCAACTCAGGAATATACAAAGTATAGTACAAGAGGTGAATCTACAGTAAATATCACACCAGAAGGCAAACCAAAAACTGAAAATTCTGCTTTGGAATATGACTACATCACAGAATACAGTTATGGAATAGCAGAATCTCTAAACCTGTTAATACCGAGATTTAAAGGAGGTTCCAATTCTGAAAATTTATCAACAGATTCAGAAACTTACCAGGAACTCCTTAAAATAGGTGCAACACCTACGCAAGCTAAAGGTTTTCTAGAGTCAGCTCCATTGTATTGGGGAGATCAGCCTTTTGTGGCAGCTCCGGCTTACATCGGTGCAGGGATTATCATTTTATTCATTCTAGGTTTATATCTTATAAAAAGCAGATTTAAAAGCTGGATTGTGGCGGGAAGTCTTTTGGCTCTGGTTTTGTCATGGGGCGATAATTTTGCCTTTTTAACTAAGTTTTTCATCGACTACGTACCGCTATACGATAAATTTCGAGCAGTTTCCTCAATACAAGTTTTAATAGAATTATGTGTACCGCTTTTGGCCTTTGTTGGATTGAGTCATTTCTTTAGTCAGAAAGTCCCGAAAGAAACTAAACTAAAAGCTTTAAAAATGAGCGCTATTATTGGTGGTGGATTACTTCTAATTTTAATACTTTTTAAAGGAACTTTATTCAATTTTACAGGAGGTTCGGATAGCTATTTTAGACAGCAATTTGGAGAAAATTTTGTGAGAGCACTTAAAGAGGATCGTAAATCTGCTTATTTAAATGATGCTTTGAGATCTTTAGGGATTATAGCCTTAGTCCTCGGTTGTTTATGGTTTTGGCTGAATGAAAAACTTAAAATGAAATGGACAGTTTTAGCCATTGGATTGATTTGTGTTCTCGATTTGGTATTAATTAATAAACGTTACGTAAACGAAAAAGATTTTGTGTCAAAAACCGCAATGAAAAAGCCTTTTGTTGCTAATGAGGCTGACAAACAAATCATGAAAGATAATGGACATTTTCGAGTCATGGATTTAACAGCAAACCCGTTCAACTCTGCACGAGCGTCATTTTTTCATAAGTCCATTGGTGGTTACCATGCGGCCAAACCACAGCGCATTCAAGATTTGTTTGACTTTCATATTGCTCAGGGTAATCGAGAAGTCCTTGATATGCTGAACGTAAAATATAATATCATCGAAAATCAGGGTGAAATTTTAGCACAACCAAATCCAGGCGCAAATGGCAATGCCTGGTTTGTAGAAAATCTAAAAATCGTTGAAGATGATAATGAGGCCATTTTAGCTTTAAAGGAAATAGATACAGAAAATACAGCTGTGATTAAAAGTGAATTTGTCGATGATTTGCCAACTAAATTCACTAGTGATTCATTGGCTTCAATAAAATTGAAAGACTACAAAATGAATACCTTGACTTACACTAGTAAGTCTAGTGAAGATGGCTTTGCAGTATTTTCAGAAATGTTTTATCCTAAAGGATGGAATGCTTACATAGATGGTGATCCTGTTCATCATTTTCAGGTCGACTACACTTTACGAGGTTTGCCGGTTCCTTCTGGTCAACATGAGATTGTTTTTAAATTTGAACCAAAAGTAATTTCGACTGGTGGCACAATCAGTTTAGCAGGACATATAATCTTTATTTTATTATTAACTTTCGGGTTATCAAAAATTTATAAATCCTCTGCGGAATCTTAGTATGACGCCAAAACCCGTTTCAAAAGTATTAATAATTTTATATTATTGGCCTCCAGCTGGTGGTCCAGGCGTACAGCGATGGCTAAAATTTGTAAAATATCTAGTAAAATCAGGGATAGATCCAACAGTTTATACTCCTTCAAATCCGCACTACCCAACTTTAGACGAAAGCTTAAAGCATGACATACCTTCAGGAATTGAAGTTATAAAAGCTCCTATTTTTGAGCCTTATGGTCTGGCAAATATTTTCTCAAAATCAAATACAGACACCTTCAGTAAAGGCATTATCAAAGAAAAATCAAGGCAAAACGCACTGCAGAAATTAATGCTTTTTTTACGAGGCAATTTGTTCATACCTGATTCAAGAATGTTTTGGATAAAGCCATCCGTGAAACGGATTGGTAAATTGATCAAACAAAAAGACTATGATGCGGTAATCACTACAGGTCCACCACATAGTTTACATAGAATAGGGTATCATTTGAAGAAGAAATTTGATCACATCAATTGGGTTGCAGATTTTCGTGATCCATGGACTAATATTGGCTATCATCATCAATTAAGGCTGACTGAAGGCTCTAAACAGAAACATTTAAAGCAAGAGAAAGAAGTTTTAGAAACTTCGGATCATATTATCGTAACGAGCCCAAGCACAAAAATTGAATTTGAGTCTAAAACGGACACGCCAGTTAGTCTAATTACTAACGGTTATGATGACAACAACAGTGAGGCTGAATTAGATGAGTTTTTCACATTATCACACGTCGGCACTTTATTAAACGAACGAAATCCCGAAAATTTATGGCTGGCCATATCAGAATTGATAGAAGAAAATGAAAATTTCAAAATGCATTTCGAGCTGAAATTTGCAGGACAAGTTGGCCAAAATGTAGTTGAAAGTATAAATAGACATGGTTTAAAGAAACATAGTAATTTTCTAGGTTATCTTTCTCACGAGCAAGCCCAGGAACAAATGTATTCAAGCCAGGTTTTGTTGTTGATCGAAAAAGATATGAAACAGACACAGGCTATTATTCCAGGAAAACTCTTTGAATATCTGCAAGCCCGAAGACCTATTCTAGGCATAGGTCCAAACGACTGGGATGTTGCAAAACTCCTGGATAATCACAATGCAGGTCATTCGTTCAAGTATGTTGAAAAAGAGGAAATAAAGTCTTATATCAAAGAATGCTTTAAGGCATTTATGAAAGGAAAGTTGGTGTCAAATTCAACCAACATTGAAATATTCCACAGAAGAAATCTAACAGAAGACCTAATAAGAATCATTGAGAGCGTCTGTTAGGTATTTCGATGCTAGCTAAATTAATCAAACGAAATAATAATATCAGTACTTACCTCATGCTTTCCTTTAAATGGCATGACTTTCAGTTTTTCTCCAAATAAATTTTTGGCTTTATTTAATTCTTTTTCAGCTCTTTCTTTATTGATATACGGATCAGACTTTCCATAAATCAAATAAGGTGAAAAGTTTAGGTTTTTAAAATCTTTAGATTTTAGTTCTTCAGGAATTCCGCCAGAGTGTATTAACAGTTTATCACATTGAATTTTTGATTTTGCAATCCAGCGCATGGCAACAGAAACGCCTTGTGAATATCCTAATACTATAAGTTTTTTATCTGAATAAGGCGCAATTTCAGTTTTGTATATTTCATCAAAATAAGTTTTGACATTATCCATTTCTAATTGTGTTTCCTCTCTGGTCAACCATGATGCCCCAATATGTTTATAAGATTTATCCTGATAATATTTAGAAGGCGCTTGCGGTGCAATGACGAAATGTTTCTCTGTATCTAAGCCAGAGAAATACCTAATGAAATAGCGACTGAGATAGCCTAATCCATGGCAAACAAACCAAATATACTCTGTCTTTTCTGTAGCTTGATTTAAGGTAGAATATGTTTTTTGAGTTGTGAATGAAATTTTATGTTCGGGCATTTATTTATGATTATTTTTGTGAAAGCCAAAATTAAATAAATTAAACAATTCATGACGAACGAAGAGATTCTATATCGGTGTAATGCCATCACAAAAAATACATTGATGGAAACCTTATCTATTGAATATGTCGAAATAGGAGAGCAACATCTCGTAGCAAGAATGCCGGTAAACGCAAAAGTTTACCAACCAGACGGCGTTTTACATGGTGGAGCCATGGTGGCTTTGGCCGAAAGCGTTGGGAGTGCAGCGGCAATCGTGTTTATGGATCCTTCAAAATTTAGCATTAGAGGTATTGAAATTTCTGCAAACCATGTCAAAAGTATGAAGGATGGATTTGTTTACGCTACAGCGAAGCCTTTACATCTTGGTAAAACCACACAAGTTTGGGATATAAAGTTGACCGATGAAAATAAAAGATTAATTTCTGCTGTAAAACTCACAACTTTAGCACTTCCAAAAGACAGGTAAATGATGAATGCAGAACATTTTTTTGAGCAAATTCAAAAACATTTTGAGTTGGGCTTACCTTTTGCTTGTTTTTCTAAAAGTGGAAAATTAAAAGCATATCTTCAATCAGATGATAATTTGAATTTATTAGAAGACTTTCAGTCATCAGGTTTCGTGTTTTGTCCGTTTACTTCACATCATTCAAAAGTAATTTTTCCTTCAAAATACTCTAAAGTTTTAAATAGTAAATTAATAATTGAAGAGTCTCAGATTCTAAAAAATCGATTTAAAATTCATCAGGATGATAAAACAAAACATCTTAATCTTGTAGGAAAAGCGATCAATCAGATAAAATATTCTGATTTAAAAAAAGTCATCTGTTCACGAAAAATTAAAGTTTCATCAGAAGTTCATTCTTTAGATATTTTCAAAAATCTAGGGCTGTCCTACCCAGAGGCTTATAGTTATTGCTGGTTTCATCCTAAAATAGGCTTATGGCTTGGAGCTACACCTGAACAATTCCTTTTAATTGAAAGGAATCAATTAAAAACAGTGGCTTTAGCAGGAACTATTGATGCTGAAAAACATCCCGAGCCAGAGTGGTCTGAAAAGGAAATAGAAGAACAGCAAATGGTGACAGATTTTGTAGTCAAAGCACTTAAAACATCAACGAAAGATTTGGTAATAAGCCCGACTGAAACTGTAAGAGCAGGGCGATTATGGCATTTAAAAACGCTGATAACCTCTAAAGTTGAAAAAGATAAATTGAAAAATATCATTGAAAGCCTTCATCCTACATCGGCGGTTTGTGGTTTGCCAAAAACTTTAGCAGAAGCATTTATCATTAACAATGAAACTTACGATAGGGAATATTACACTGGTTTTTTGGGTGAACTGAATGTAAAGCAGGAGATTAAGAGGAATAACTCTTTAAAAAATCAAGAACAATCTGCAATAAAGTCTATCAGAACCTTTACCGATTTACATGTGAATTTGAGGTGCATGAAAAAGTCTGGAGATGACTTAGAAATTTTTGTAGGTGGAGGCATTACCAAAGATAGCCAACCAGAAGCCGAATATGAAGAAACTGTTTCCAAATCTCAAACCCTGTTAAATGTCCTATAAGGTCAAATATTCAAGGCATACAAAACATTACTGTGTTGTATTTTTGTGCTAAAAAGAAAATTGGGTCAAGAAATTTCATCGATACCTTCTGCGCAAATCGTAGTAATGCTTTGTAAAAAAGCTAATATAAAACACATTATTATCTCACCAGGCTCTAGGAATGCACCATTAACAATAAGTTTTGCCATAGATCCTTTTTTTAAAACCTACAGTGTAGTAGACGAACGTTGTGCGGCATTTTTTGCAATGGGCATGGCGCAACAACTAAGAGAGCCAACAGCAGTGATCTGTACGTCTGGTTCTGCTATGTTAAACTATTTTCCGGCAGTTTCTGAGGCTTTTTATAGCCAAATCCCCTTAATTGTTATTTCAGCGGATAGACCAGAACACCTTATTGATGTTGGTGACGGGCAAACTATAAAACAAAAGTTTGTATATAATGATCATGTTGGTTACGAAGCACATCTAAAAATAGATGACAAAAGCGGAATTAATCAGGATATTGTAGATTACAATAAAACAGAGGTTTTAAATGCAATAAAGACCGCTTGGCTTAAAAGTATCCCAGTACATATCAATGCACCATTTGATGAGCCATTGTACCTGAAAACTACTGAATTAATCGATGGATTGAGTGAAACTAAAGTATCTACTTCCGGACAGAATTTTAATGACAAAAACACCGTAAGGCATTTTATAAAATCTTGGAATTCAGCTCAGCGAAAAATGATTTTGGTAGGCGTGAATCACCCTCAGGATTTGGAAGTAGAAGATTTTGAAGTTTTGACAAAAGATGAATCTTTGATTGTAATGACGGAAACTACCTCAAATCTCAATCATCCTAGTTTCTTTTACAGTATAGATGGAATAATAGCTCCAGTTGAATTAGGAGAAGATAAGGATGAGTTGCTTAAAAAGCTTCAACCAGATTTACTGTTAACCTTTGGTGGGATGTTGGTTTCTAAAAAGTTAAAAGCTTTCTTAAGAAAATTCAAGCCTAAGCATCACTTTCATGTAGATCCTTATCATGCTAATAATACATTTTTTGCTGATGTAATTCATATTAAAGTCTCACCAAGTCATTTCTTTAATTCAGTCGTAGGTCAGTTGGAATTTAAAGCCAGTAACTATTATAAATTCTGGCATAAGATTTTTAACCATAGAATCCTCAAAACTAAAAAATATGTGAGTGATATTCCATATTCCGATTTTTGGTGTTACGATAAGATCTTTAAGGCCTTGCCGGAAGATATTTTATTGCATTTAGGAAATAGTTCTTGTGTAAGATATTCAAACCTTTTTGACTTAAAATCTGGTACTGAAGTTTTCTGTAATCGCGGTACGAGTGGTATCGACGGCTCAACATCAACTGCTATTGGTGGTGCAGTGATTTCAGAAAAATCAACCTATATCATTACAGGCGATCTGAGTTTCTTCTACGATTCTAATGCTCTTTGGAATGACGCTTTACCTCAAAATTTTAAAATTATAATTATCAATAATAAAGGTGGAGGAATCTTTAGAATTCTTCCCGGCGATAAACATGATCAATATTTCAATACTTATTTTGAAACGCAGCACCATCTTGAGGCGTCGCATTTGGCTAAGATGTTTGGTTTTAAATATTCTTCAATACATTCAGAAGAAAATTTCAGACATTTAATAAATGACTTTATAAATACTGATCAAAAGTCTATTCTTGAAATATTTACCCCAACAGAATTGAATGATAAAGTGTTGTTGGAGTATTTTCGGTATATAATGTGATATCAGTCATTAAATACCTCCTTACAATCCAAACTAAAATCAGGGAATAGTGGTGTTATGATGGTACCTTCAGCGTTTTCGAAACTCAAATTCAATTCAAATTTGTCATTGATAAGTACATAAGACTCAAATGTATGGAGTTCCGGATGAATAAGCCAATATTCTTTCACACTATTGTCTTCGTAGATGTTGAACTTTTCATTAAAATCTTTTTTCATAGTTGAAGGCGAAAGGACTTCAACGATTAGATCCGGTGCGCCATTGCAGCCTTTGTCGTCCAATATACTTGTATCGCAAACCACAACGACATCAGGTTGCACAACGGTTACAACTTCTTTGTCATTTTGTCCCTTATTTTTTAGTAAGCGAACGTCAAATGGAGCGTTGTAAACTTCACACCTTTTATTAATCAGAGCTTTGTATAAGTTGTAGAAAATTTTGCCCTCAATTTTTTGATGTTTTCTGCCTGGAGCGGGACTCATTCGGTGGATCCAACCTTTGATGAGTTCAACGCGCTCATCAAATTGCCATTTTAAATAGTCAGCGTAGGTATACTGCCTGTTGAAGTCTAATTGATCAATATCTGTAATGATTTGCTCCATATATCATTGTATTATACAAACTTATAAAAATATTTACTTTGAAGAACACTATGATTTGATAAAAAAAATAAACCTCAAAGGTTTATTAAACCTTTGAGGTCTGTAACTATTTTAAAAAAATAATGACTTTTACTGCAATTTACATTTTCAGATTGATATCTAATGTAAATTCATCATAGATAGTTTTGTCTCCTAGATCGTCAAAGAAAGATCCAGAGCCATATCGTACATCGTAATTGGTTCTGTCAATTACTAATGTGGTCATAGCGGTATTGTCTACCATCTTTAAATCAAATGCTATTGGTTTTGTCTTTCCTTTGATGGTCATTTCTCCTGCAACTCCATATTTTCCTGGCGCTTTTTCAACAACAGTTGTCATTTTAAAAGTTGCAGTTGGATATGTTTTGACACCAAAAAAATCATCAGAGTTTAAATGACCTTCTAGTTTTTTCTTCGAATCTCCTTCAAGATCAGTTACAGTAATTGAAGTCATGTCAGCTGTAAACTCACCTCCAGTGATTTTACCATTTTCCATTTCAAAGTAACCATCTTTAAGCTTGATAGTTCCCTCATGAGAACCTGTCAATTTCTCTCCAGTCCACACGATTTTACTTTCTTCTACGTTTACATTTTTCTTTTCAACTGTAGTTGAAAATGCTACTAAGGCAAGCGCTATAATCCCACCAAAGAGCCCTTTTGTAATGTTTGTTCTTGTTTTCATTTTTTTTAATTTATTAGGGTTATTATTATATATGTGTAAAAAGTTCATTTTTTGGTTTTCTCACTTTTGCAGCATGTTGCAATTCATCTTCATCACTCCTGTAGCCTATAGTTGCAATTACAGTTGCATGTAAGTTTTTATCTTTTAAACCTAAAATTTCATTGTATTTTTCATTTTCAAAACCTTCCATAGGACAGGCGTCAAATCCATAAAAAGCCACTGCAGATAGTAAGTTTCCAAGTGCTATGTAAGCTTGTTTTTGAGCCCAAGTAGTTTTAGCTTCCTGATCCATCTGTAATGTGGTACCAGCAATGGTGTCTCTCATCTCCTGAAGACTTTCGACAGATACATTTCTTGTTTCGCTAATGTTTTTTATGTAATTATCTAAATAGTTTTCATCAATTTTAGTATTGACTGCGAATACAATGAGCTGAGAAGAGTCTGTGATTTGAGGTTGTCCGTAAGAAACTTCTTTCAATTTTTCTCTTGTATTTGTATCCTCAATTATGAATACCTCATAGGGTTGTAAACCGTAAGATGATGCTGTTAATTGAATTGCTTCTTTAACATCTTCTAATTGTTGAGTACTTAAATTTTTATAGGCATCAAATTTTTTTGTAGCATACCTAAAGTTTAAACTGTCTATGTAATCTTGATTTTTCATTTTTATCTTAGTTTATCTAGTAATTGATTTATTTGTTCTAACTCGTTCTCATTGAGGCTTGAAGTCATTTCAAGTTCTTTCTTCTCAACAACAACATTTACCTTATTTAAAAATTCTTTTCCTTCTTTAGTAATAGTGATTTCAACTTTTCTTCTATTTTCTATACAAGTCGCTCGACTGACGTAATCTTTTTCAATAAGTTTATCTACGATTCTAGTGGTATTACTCATTTTACTCACCATTCTTTCCTGTATGGTAGAGAGATTTGCGGGCTTGCCTCTTTGACCTTTTAATATTCTCAACACATTAAATTGTTGAATACTTATTTCAAAAGGTTTAAGCACTGATGCGATTTCATCATTTATAAAATTCGCCGTGTATATAGTATTAATTAAAGCTTTTTTGTGCTCTAAAATTTGATTTGTTTTTATTTGTTCTTCAATACTCATGTAAACACAACAATTGTAGGTACAAATGTATATAGATACTTTATTGCTTGATAATAAGGCTTTGTTAAATTATAGAAATTAAAAAATCCCTTACGATTTTGCAAGGGATTTAATTGTAGTCAATAAAATTATGAATTAAATATCTTCAAAATCTACATCTGTATATTTCTCTGCGGTTTGCTTTGAAACCTCAGCTCCGTTGGATTCTACAGCAACTTTAGGATCATAATTTGATTGATGTCTTTCGCTTATCACTTCTTCTCCTTTCTCGTTTACTATAAAATCTGTAGCTTCTTTTAGTGCGCCTTGAAACTCCTCAAAGTCTTCTTTGTAAAGATAGATTTTATGTTTTCTGTAAAAATAAGAACCGTCGTCGTTGGTAAATTTTTTACTCTCAGTGATTGTTAAATAGTAATCACCTGCTTTAGTTTCTCTAACGTCAAAAAAATAAGTTCGCCTTCCTGCTCTTATGACGCGTTCAAAAATGTCTTCATTTTGTCTAGCTTCCTTGTCACTCATGATCTAAAAATTGTTTTTGGTTGTTTAGGCTTCAAAAATCTTAAAAAAATTAACACTAGACAAACAAAAACTAATTTTCTTTCACTTTAAGCTGCTTTTCATACAGGTATTTGTAATAGCCTTCCTGACTCACAAGGTCTTCGTGTTTACCTTGCTGAATGATTTTACCATCTTCTAAAACAATTATTTCATTTGCATTTCTTGCAGAAGAAACCCTATGACTAACAATGATGGTGGTCTTATTTTTAGATATGGAGTTGAATTTATTCATTATTGCTTCTTCTGTTTCAGTATCAACAGCTGATAAGCAGTCATCAAACAATACAATTTGCGGGTCTTTTATAATTGCCCTTGCAATTGAAACTCTTTGTTTTTGACCACCAGATAAGGTGATTCCTCTTTCTCCTAAAACAGTATCGTAACCTTTACTGAATCCGATAATATTATCATGGACCTCTGCACTTTTTGCAGCCTCAAATATTTCTTCGTCTGTAGCATCTGCTTTTCCAAACTTAATGTTTTCTTTTATTGATTCGCTAAACAAAAATGCATCCTGTGGAACATACCCAATGTTTGTCCTTAAATCATTCAAATTTATGTCTTCTATCGGGTCGCCGTCTATTGATATTTCCCCTTTTGATACATCGTAAAGCCTTCCAATTAATTCTAAAACGGTAGACTTGCCAGAGCCAGTATTACCAAGTATTACGAGCTTTTGTCCAGCTTTAACCTCGAAGCTTATATTTTTTAAGGCTGTAATATTTGTATCTTCATAAGTGAAACTCACATTATTAAATATAATATGCCCATTTATATCTTTTTTAATTGAACTTCCTGTATTTTGAATATTAGGTTTTTGTTTTAAGAAGTCATTAATTCTTTTTTGAGAAGCCTCGGCACGCTGCACCATCGTTGTAATAAATCCAACTGATGCTACAGGCCATGTCAACATGTTTACATAAATTATAAATTCAACGATTACGCCAACATTTTCTATTTCTCCCGCGAAATAACGTGTGCTGCCAACGTAAATCACTATGATGTTACTCAATCCAATGAGCAAAATCATCAAAGGATAGAATAGCGCCTGGACTTTTACCAAATCTAAGTTTTTGGTTTTACTCTCATTGGATAAGTCTACAAAGTTTGAATTTACCATGCCCGCCATTCCGTATGACTTTATAACACTTATTCCGCTAAAGGCTTCCTGAGTGAATGTGTTTAATTTTGATAAAACTTCCTGAACGATATTGCTTTTCTTGTTAATCGCTACACTTAATTTATAAATGGCAAAAGATAAAAACGGAAATGGAAGAAGAGTATATAGTGTAAGAACAGGTGCTTTTGAAAACATGTAGGATATCAAAACTACAAAAAGTGTAATGGTCGTAATACTATACATTAATGCAGGTCCAACGTACATTCTTGCTTTAGAAACATCATCACTTATTCGATTCATTAAATCACCAGTTCTGTTCTTTTTGTAGAAATTGAGAGATAAATTTTCGTACTGCTGAAAAATCTCATTTTTTAAATCAAATTCAATATACCTGGAGGCTACAATAAAGGTTTGCCTCATTAAAAAAGTTAGAATAGCAGAGGCAAGTGCTGCACCAATTATTAATGCGATATTGTAAAATAGCTCTTCTCTAAGCTCCGACACTGAATAAGTTTCTCCATTTAAATACTTTTCAATCGCTGCTGTAGACTCACCAATAAGTTGAGGAGGAAACAAAGAGAAAACCCTTGCACCTACAGTTATAAAAAGACCAAACAAAAGCCGTCCACGGTATTTGTATAGGTATTTGTTTAAATATTGGAGTGATTTCATAAGCGAGCAAAATTACATTTTAATATAAACTTCAACTTTATGATAACAATAAATTAAGGATGACTTTTAATATCGGTTAGGTTTAATTATATTTGTATACGATAATAAGAGATTATTCTTATTTTCAATTTCATCGATCATGTGGAAAATAAATTTAACATATAGAGAAAAACTTCAAAGCACTTTTGACAGGCTTTACGAAAAGAAGGCATTACTTAATAATGCCAGGTCATTGCCGCAGATTGCATTGCAAAAAATAAAAGAAGCACTTTCTATAGAATGGACTTATAATTCTAATAGCATAGAAGGCAATACGCTTACATTAAGGGAAACCCAAATGATTTTACAGGAAGGTATTACTGTAAAAGGTAAATCTCTCAGAGAGCATTTTGAAGCCAAAAACCATGAGTTTGCTTTAAATCATGTCTACAAATTAGTCGATAAGAATTATGCTCTTAATGCAAAAGATATTTTAGACATACATACTTATGTATTAAGAAGCATAGAGGATGATTACGCAGGCAGACTGAGACATGCCGGCGTACGAATTTCAGGAGCTAACTTTGTGCCTCCAAATGCTCAAAAGGTTCCTGATTTGCTGGATGAATTGATAGGTTATATTGTTGAGAATCCTCAAAATCTCAATGATATAGAATTAGCCACTGTTTTTCATCATAAGTTTGTCTGGATACATCCCTTTTTTGATGGCAATGGTAGAACTGTTCGCCTGGTTATGAACTTACTTCTATTAAAAGTTGGGTTTACACCCGCTATAGTTTTAAGTACAGACCGCAAGAAATATTATTCTGCTTTGAATGCTGCAAATAAGGGAAATTATTATAAACTTACTTTATTGATGATTCAAGCTTTAGAAAGAACTATGAACATTTATATTGGATCCTTACCGGATAATGATCTTGGCTTTACAGAAATATCAAATTTGGTTGAAGAAGAAAACCTTCCTTATGGTCAGGAGTATATCAGTCTTCTCGCCAGACAAGGCAAAATAGATGCTTATAAAGAAGGCAGAAACTGGCTAACTACAAAGGAAGCTATATTGCAATATCGAGCCAGCAGAGAGCGGCAGCGATAGTTTTAAAAAGGTTTTTTTTCAATTCATCCGTCAAAAATTACAATTCGGTAAACTTGATTTTTACAAAGCTGATGTTGAATTTATATTTGAATGGAATTTTAAAATCAAATCATCATGAAAACACTATCACTACTTTTTGTCAATTTTTGTTTTACAGTTTTATCTTTTGCTCAATCTGGTACTTTAGAGGTGAGTATTGAAAAGAATAACAGCCTTGAAGGTGAAATTTACGTCGGTATTTTTACGGAAAAAGGCTTTCTCATGCAGCCTTTCGCATCTTCAGGAACTGAAATGAAAGAGGATTTGGCAACAGCCATCTTTGAAAACTTAGAATATGATACTTATGCTATTTCAGCTTATCAGGATGTAAATGGTAATGAAATGCTAGATAGAGATCAATACGGTCGACCAACTGAACCCTGGGTGATGAGTGGTGCTTCATCAAGCATGATGCCGATTTGGAGTGAGTCTAAGTTTGATTTTAATTCTGAAAAAAAGACTATTAAGCTTAAAATATAAGGTTTTGACCAATCCAAAAATTAAGTGCATATCATAATCGTTATGCACTTTTATTCTGTAGTTACCTCTGAAATCTCTGCCCACATTTCATTGTGGAATTCAATGGGAACTAAGCTGTTGTCTGGCGCTTCTCCCATTCTAATAACTACTAAATTTTGGCTTGGAACAAATTCTACAAACTGACCATTTTTACCGATACCGGCGACAAGATCACTGGGCGCATTATCGGCTAGTTGAATGTTAAGTGCAAAATCCAAACTTGGCAAAATGACTGAATCTTTGCCATTAAGCCACCATAAATAACCATAAGAGGGATTTAAGCTCTGCGAGCTGTTTACCATATCATTATAGTAATTAGAATCTGTAAGCACAGGGGTTTCATTCCAAACGCCCTCATTAAGCATAAGGAGACCAAACCTGGCCATATCTCTTGGTGTACTCCAATACACATTATTGAATGATCCGTTTGCTATCCATTCACCATTCATGCCTATTTTATTTTCTATTTTTTCATTGGTGTATTGGTTGTAATCTTTTTGTGTGGCTGATTCGATAACATCTCTTAATAAAGTATATGGAGCGTTGTGGTAATACCATTGTGTTCCGGCATCAGCTTTGTAGGTCAGGCAGTTAGCCGTCGTGCAATCGAGGTTATCTACTTCGTAATCTAAACCTGTAGTCATACTGAGTTGGTCTTTTACGGTAATAAGGTTTTCTTTTTCAGAAATAAGTGAAGTCCAACCACTGCCTAAATAATTTGAAGTAGGGTCATTAATATTTAAAAGACCATTTTCCTGAGCAATTCCAGTCAAAGTTGCAGTCAATGTTTTTCCGGCAGAAGCCCAATACCATATTGTATTTTGATTAAAATTGGCGGTCCCTAAAATATTATCTCCCCAATATTCTTCAACGACTATTTTACCATCTTTAAGAATGATAAAAGCCCTGGTATTGTTGGTTTCAAGAAAGTTCAATAGTTCAGAAATTTTAGTGTCATTCCAACTTAAGCTTTCCGTAGAAATAGTTTCCCATTGATTACCCTCTAAAGGTGGGAAATACAATTCCTGATTTCTAAATTGATTATCATCATTGCCACAAGATGTGTTCAGAATGCATATCAAGTAGAATATTAAAATGTTTTTCATTTCCTTTTTGATCAAATATAAATAAAGAATGAGCATAAATTTTATTTGCACTGATGAAGATACTTTTTTAGCTTTAAATCGATTATTCACATTCTTCAAATAGAAATAACCCAAATCAATTACATTGTCCTGTTATGGTGTTAACAACTATTTGATATATTAGATAATTTATTTTCATTTTTTTTAATTTTATCTAATAAATAATCAATGTCATTGTAGGATTGACAATCCATTTAATAATGGTGTATGTGCAAGCGAAAAACCATTTTAAAAAACAGAGTAGCCGAGCTTTAAAACAAATGTTTAATCAACTAGCGAAGTGAGTTAAGAAACATCTATATTAATCGTCAAAGTTAATTATCATGAATAAAAAATTTATTAATGGTTGGCTTGGTATTACTTTACCGCTATATATAATCTTAATAATATATAGTCTTTTGGTGATATATGTCGATGCGGTAAATCACTTATATAGCTTCGTGGTTTTCATCTCATTTGTATTTTGTTACTACAAATATGCTTCTAAGATATATAAGAATTATTTAAAGAATGCATGTCATAATAAACAAGACTATAAAAAAATGGTAAAAGAGTCCAAAAGAAGACACATTCTTTGTTAGCTAATTTTAGTATGAGTTTGAAAGGTGATTAGTGTTCATATTAGCTAATCACTTTTTTGTCAATAAATTTTTAAATTAAGAGTAAACATCAACACAATATAATATGTGAATGTATAACCATAATAATGGTTAAATCGCTAAAACGCAATCAAGAGAATAAACTGTGTTTAATATAAAAAATTGTGCTGTACATCCCGGAGTATTCTTATTACTTGCTGTTTTACACATTACATTCAGTTTTAATTTTTAATTATACAATACTTAAACAACTATATCTGATGCTTTAATTAGATTTGCAATCATTTTCGAAATTGATAATATTTGAAAGCAGATCAACATATTGAAATTCTTGGTGCTAGAACCCACAATCTTAAAAATATAGATGTAAAAATACCCAGACAAAAACTTGTTGTGATAACGGGTCTTTCCGGTTCTGGTAAATCTTCATTAGCTTTTGATACTATCTATGCCGAAGGGCAGCGTCGTTATATTGAAACGTTTTCCGCATACGCCAGGCAGTTCTTAGGCAATCTTGAAAGGCCAGATGTCGATAAAATTGATGGATTATCGCCGGTTATTGCCATTGAACAAAAAACTACGAGCCGAAGCCCAAGGAGTACAGTCGGAACTATTACAGAAATTTATGATTTTTTGAGATTGTTGTTCGCTAGAGTGGGTACAGCCTACAGCTACGAGACTGGTGAAAAAATGGTAAGTTATACAGATGAACAAATTCTTGAGAAAATCACTAAAGATTTTGACGGCCAGGCGCTAAATCTTCTAGCACCGAAAATCCGATCACGAAAAGGACATTATCGCGAGCTTTTTGAACAAATTGCCAAGCAGGGTTTCCTGAAAGTAAGAGTGGACGGAAAGATAGAAGAAATTACCAAAGGCATGAAAGTGGACCGCTACAAGACTCATGACATCGAAATTGTAGTTGATCGCATAAAAATAGATGACAAACCTTCATCTCAGAAAAGATTGAGAGAAAGCATTAAAACGGCCATGCAAATTGGTCAAAATACAATGATGGTATTACCTAAAGATGCAGAAAAACCGGTATTTTTTAGTCGTGAACTGATGTGCCCGACAACAGGAATCGCCTATCCCAGTCCAGAACCTAATCACTTTTCCTTTAATTCTCCCAAAGGCGCTTGTCCGGAATGTAATGGATTAGGAAGGAAATATGTTGTTAATCCTGATAAAATAATTCCTGACGAATCCCTGTCAATAAACGCTGGTGGCATTGAACCACACGGTAAATCAAAGAATAACTGGGTCTTTAAACAGTTAAAAGAAATTGCATTACACCTTGATTTTAAACTTACAGATCCTTTAAAAGATATACCAAAGGAGGCCAAAGACATCATTTTGAATGGTGGTAAAGCCAACTTTAAGCACTATAATGAAACCATGAAAATGGACATTCAGCACCGTTATGATTTTGAAGGCGTTGCTAATTTTATTGAGAATACCTATCACGGCAAGCAAACTTCAACATCCTTAAAACGCTGGGCAAAAAAGTACATGGATCATATTTTATGTCCCAGTTGTGAGGGTAGCCGCTTAAAGAAAATGGCACTTCATTTTAAGGTTGATCAGTATAATATTCAGGATCTTGTAGATAAGGATATTTTAGAATTGTTTGAAATTATAAGTCAATTACCTTCTAAATTGTCAGCATCTGAAATGCAAATAGGAGAGGAGATCATCAAAGAGATAAAAACTCGTTTACAATTCCTCGTAGACGTTGGTTTAACTTACCTCAACCTGAACCGTGGATCTAAGACACTCTCAGGTGGTGAAGCCCAGCGTATAAGAATTGCCACTCAAATTGGTTCTCAATTGGTGGGTGTTTTATATATTTTAGATGAGCCAAGTATTGGACTTCATCAACGTGATAATGAAAAGCTGATTAATTCTTTAAAGTACCTTCGAGAGCTTGGTAATTCTATCCTGGTCGTAGAACATGACAAAGACATGATGTTGAGTGCAGATCATATCATTGATATTGGGCCGTTTGCCGGTAAAAATGGTGGAGAAATTATAAGTCAAGGTTCTCCAAATGAAGTTCTGAAACACCATACAGAAACAGCCCAATACCTTAATGGCAAAAAAGAAATTGAAGTCCCAAAAAAGCGTCGCAAGGGTAACGGAAAACATTTACATCTCGTTGGTGCGACAGGTAATAATCTGAAAAACGTAAGTCTGAAAATACCATTGGGTCAAATGATTTTGGTCACAGGTGTTTCCGGTAGCGGTAAATCGACGCTGATCAATGAAACACTTTATCCAATTTTAAATAATCATTATTTCAATGGCGTTAAAGAACCATTACCCTATAAAAGTATAAGAGGCTTAGATCATTTAGATAAAGTTATTGATATCAATCAAAAACCTATAGGAAGAACACCACGCTCTAATCCTGCGACGTACACAGGAGTTTTTGACGAGATAAGGAAATTATTTTCTCAAACACCAGAAGCGCAGATTCGAGGTTACAAGCCTGGGCGATTTAGTTTTAATGTAAAAGGAGGTCGATGTGAAACTTGTGGCGGCGCTGGAGTAAAAGTGATAGAAATGAACTTTTTGCCGGATGTTTATGTAGAGTGTGAAACTTGTCAGGGCAAAAGATTTAATAGAGAAACGTTAGAAATACGATACAAGGGTAAGTCAATCAGCGATATTCTCCAAATGACTATCGATGAAGCTACAGATTTTTTTGAACCCATACCAAAAATTTTTAGAAAACTAAAAACCATAAAAGATGTTGGTTTAGGTTACATCACATTAGGACAGCAGAGTACGACACTTTCTGGCGGAGAAGCGCAACGAATTAAACTAGCCACAGAATTGGCGAAAAGAGCAACAGGTAACACATTCTTCATACTTGATGAGCCAACAACTGGTCTGCATTTTGAAGACATTAGAGTCTTGATGAATGTATTAAACAAACTTGTAGATAAAGGAAACACTGTATTGATCATAGAACATAATATGGATGTTATTAAAATGGCCGATTATATTTTTGATATTGGTTATGAAGGTGGTCAGGCAGGAGGACAGTTAGTAGCCAAAGGAACCCCAGAGCAAATCATTAAAGACAAAAAAAGTTATACCTCTAAGTTTTTAATGAAAGAATTATGACTCATAGTTTTGGTTTTTTATCATCGCTTCTTAATTTATATTTGAACATATCAAAAAATCAATATTAGAACTGAATTATGTCAGAGAAAAAATCACTCAAATCTAAATTAAAATCATTTGTATTAAAGATTATTTTGGTATTAGCAGTTTTGGGAACTATATTGTTATGGGTAAGTACCTGGACATATTCCGAAGGTACGAGAGCAGGACAATTGATAAAGTTTAGTGAGAAAGGCATAATTTTTAAAACCTTTGAAGGTGAATTAAACATGGGTGGATTAAGAACAGATAGCTCGCATGACGCCTTGGAAGGAAATCTTTGGACATTTTCTGTTCTTGATAAAAAAGTGGTGAATGACCTTGAAGAGGCTGAAGGTAAGCGAGTAAAACTTAGTTATAGAGAGCGTTATAAAGCTATGCCTTGGCAGGGAGATACTAATTATTTTATAGTAAAAGTAGAAGTGATTGATTAAATAGTCAATTATTAATAGCATCTCTAATTCTCTGAGAGATTAATACATTAAATTTGCTCTCTAATTAAGAGACTAATATGGTTAATAAGCATCTAAAAAATTGGAACCAGATAAAAATCAATGATAGTTGGGCGTTGTTCAAAATCATGGGTGAGTTTGTTTACGGCTATGAGCGTATGGCGCAAATTGGTCCCTGCGTTTCTATTTTTGGTTCAGCCAGGATGAAACCAGACAACCCATACTACGAACTTACTGTTAGAGTAGCTTCAAAAATTGTAGAACAGGGTTATGGTGTTATTACAGGTGGCGGGCCAGGTATCATGGAAGCTGGAAACAAAGGAGCTCACTCAGCAGGAGGCACGTCTGTAGGTCTTAATATAGAATTGCCATTCGAGCAACATGATAATCCTT
>Ga0207419_1000485_pt1 | contig 34883 bp, 25 predicted proteins | sample ElkSloMetagenome_4_FD_184723 | JGI IMG/M metagenome (GOLD analysis project Ga0207419, IMG submission 184723) | Hot spring microbial communities from Elkhorn Slough, Monterey Bay, USA - MD2A (version 2) | ecosystem: Environmental > Aquatic > Marine > Intertidal zone > Estuary: Microbial mat ...
CTAGCATCAGTAATTTGAATGCGGGAACTTACAGCGTAACTGCCACAGACAATCTTGGCTGCACCATCAGCAGAAGCATTACCATTAACGAGCCGGCGCAACTCACCACGGCCCTGAGTAACCAGATCAACGTCAGCTGCAATGGATTCGATGACGGCGAGGCTTTTGTAGGTGTCTCAGGCGGAACCACGCCCTACAGTTTTCAATGGAACGACCCTTCGAACACCACGAACGATACCGTATCCAACCTTTTTGCCGGCACTTACACGGTAACCGTAACTGATTCTAATCTTTGCACGATCACTCAAGCTGTGATCATCACCGAACCAGACGAGTTACTGCTTGAAATTGAAGACAGTAACCAAGTGAGTTGCTTTGGTTTAAGCGATGGCTCAGCCAGAGCCACCATCAGCGGCGGCACTAACCCGTATAACATCCAATGGAACGATCCCGGGAACACTACCACAGATAGTGTTAGCGGTCTTTTTGCCGGCACCTACGTGATCAGGGTAACCGATGCTCAGTCTTGCTCTGCGCAGGACTCCGTAATCATTGATCAAGCAGACAGCCTTGAAGTTACTGTTAATGTGACCAGAAATCTCTCCTGCTTCAATGCTGGAGATGGGAGTGCTTTCCTTCAGATCCTAGGAGGCAATTCCCCATATACGATCCAGTGGGACGATCCTAGCAATTCGAACAACGATAGCTTATTCAATTTATCTGCCGGCAAATATCAGGTAACCGTAACCGACCAAAATTCTTGTTCAGATACCAGCAGCGTAATCATAACAGAGCCGCAAGCACTAAGCCTTAGCGTGCAGTTAATTGATAGTGTAAGTTGTTTTGGACTTTCCGATGCCAGCGCTTTTGCTCTCGTTAATGGTGGCACAGCACCCTACACCTTTCAATGGGACGACCCTTCAGCAAGTACGGGAGATTCCATATTCAACTTGTCCTCAGGGGCGTATCGACTGAGTTTGATGGATGCCAATGGATGTTTGGCAGTGGATTCTATTACTATAGGAGAACCAGACAGCTTGAATCTCAGCTTGGATCAACTTATAGACGTAAGTTGTTTTGGCGGGAACGATGGCATAATCAGGACCTCCACCATTGGTGGAACTGCTCCTTATTCCTATCAATGGAGCAATAACGATCAAACTGATAGCTTAAATGGTGTACCAGCCGGATCTTATCAATTGACGGTCACAGATGCCAATCAATGTACAGACACCCTGTCTGTGATCATCAGCGAACCTCAGCTTTTAAGCTCTAGCATCGACAGTAGCGTAAATGTGAGCTGCAGCGGGCTTACCGATGGGTTTGCCAACGTGAACGTGAGCGGAGGGGTAAATCCTTACTCATTTCAGTGGGACGACCCCACGAACTCAACCACTAGTCAGATCAGCAATCTGAGCAGCAGGCGGTATACCGTAACCGTCACGGATGCCAATCAGTGTACCTCTACAAGCAGCATTTTTATAAGTCAGCCGGCGCCCCTAGCATCTGCAAGCACCACGAGCGTTGACGTAAGTTGTTTCGGCTTTGCAGACGGTTCGGCGAGCATATCAGTACTCGGGGGCACTTCTCCATACACTTACAGTTGGTCAAATGCCTCAGACAGCTCAAGCGCAGTAGGATTAGATACAGGACAGTACTTTGTAACGATTACCGATTCGAATGGCTGCAGCCTTATTGACTCAGTCATAATCAACCAACCAAGCCCGTTGGATCTTGCGCTCGATGCAGATTCCATCAATTGCAATGGCTTTAATGATGGTCAGATCATCAGTCAAGTCAGTGGAGGAATTTCCCCGTATACCTTTGATTGGAGCAATAATCAAACGGCCCAAAATGTAGTTAATCTTCAGGTCGGTCTTTATCTCCTGACGGTTACCGATGACAACGGCTGCACCTCAGTTGACAGTGCGCGCATCGACCAGCCTGACTCTATAGTGGTAAACCTGACCGACAATGACACCATTTGTGTGAACAGCCCCATATTATTGCAGGCATCGGCCAGCGGGGGGGTTGGAAGTTTAAGATATAGCTGGAATGAAGGCTTACCTGCCACAGCCAATCAATCTGTGAGCCCAACCCAAACTACGCTTTACAGGATCTCAGTTACCGATCAAAATAATTGCCCAGCGAGTCAGGACTCAGTATTGATCTCTGTTCGCAACATCTTCAACGAATCGGTTACACTTAAAGCTCCAGAAGTGATCTGTGAAGGAGAAAGTGCTACCCTGATTCCGCAATTCAACCCTTCGCCGAATGCGATAGGTCCCTTCGTATACATTTGGAATCAAGGGCTCAGCGGCACCGATTCCGTTCAGGTAAGTCCAAGCACAACTACATTCTATCAACTTCAGATCGTTGATGCCTGCACCAATTCGATCGTAGATACGACCAGAGTCAGAGTTTCAGAGCCGCCAACAATCAGTTTGAACGACAGTCTTATAGAAGGTTGTAGTCCTTTGAGCGTACAATTTAGTAGCGAAAGTCCGGCCGGATACAGTCATTACTGGGATTTTGGTAATGGAAATACATCAAGCTTGCCAAATCCATCTCAAAGCTTCGTCAATAGCGGCAATTTAGTCCAAGCACGTTACTTCGTGAACTACCGGTTACAAAACCTGGATGGCTGCGAGTCTGAATTTGACGGGGATTTCGAAATCAGGGTCAATCCCACACCGGTGGCTTCATTCACCTTAAGCAAAGAATTCACAGATATAGACAATCCAACGGTGCAAGCTTTTGGCAACGTCAGTAACGCTCAATCCTTCTTTTGGACGTTCGGTGATGGAGATTCAGCTTTGGTTGCTGAGCCTGTACACACTTATCAAGACACTGGCAACTATACCATCACCTTCATCAAAGAGAATAGTTTTGGGTGCAGAGATACTTCTTTAAGGACTTTTAGGGTGGAACCGAGTTTTGAAATCAGAATTCCTAACGTATTCACACCTTCAAGTGGTGGTTCCAATGGCGGAAATTACGATCCCAATAGTCCAGACAATACGGTGTTTTTTCCTTTCGTTGAGTACGCCGAAGAATATCGTTTGAGCATATTTAACCGATGGGGTGAACTGATCTTTGAAAGTAAAGATCAAAATGTGGGCTGGGACGGATATTACAGAGGAGAACTTTGCCAGTCTGACGTATATGTTTACAAACTAGAAGTGCGATTCATTAATGGTCAGCGAACGACTAAAGTTGGAGACGTAACCCTATTGCGCTAAATGAAAGGTCGTTCTACATATCTGACTTACGGCTTATTGGCGCTCCTTGCTATGTATTTCAGTCAGCTAGCCGTTGCTCAAGATCCGCAATTCGGACATTTTTACACCAATTCCCTTTTGTATAATCCTGCATTTACGGGGAATACAGATCTTGGAAGGTTCTCCCTTTCCTACAGAGACCAATGGCCGGCCATTCCCGGAAGGTTCGTAAGCTTCGCCGCTTCATACGACCATTACCTGAACGATCTGAACTCTGGAGTCGGGGTCCAATTTGTGAGTGACCGCGCAGGAAGTGGAGGATTAACGACGAACATGGTAAACCTGCTCTATTCTTATCAGCTAAGAATTAACCGTCAACTCGCCATGATCGGAGGGATAAAGGGAGGTATAATAAATCGCAGATACGACTTTGAAAAGTTTGTTTTTGCAGATCAAATAGCAAGAGACGGTGCGCCCGCTAGAATTGAACCAGGCTTCACCGATCAATTAAATTACGCCAATTTTGGAGCCGGAATGCTGATCTATCACGAAGAAAAGTACTGGGGAGGCCTATCTTTTGATCACATCAATCAACCAAATAACTCCTTTGGCGAAGCAGAATCCTTCCTCCCCATCCGGTATTCTGTACAAGGAGGATATAACATTCCTGTGCTAAGCCCTTTTGGGAGTCGTTCGAAAGGAATCTTAACAGTAGCGGGATTGTATAAAGCACAGTTGAAATGGGATCAACTGGATATTGGTGCGTATTACAGAACTGATCCCTTATTATTCGGAATTTGGTATAGAGGCCTGCCGGTTAAAAGTAACGAAAGCCCAAGGCCAAATGTAGATGCCCTGCTCTTTATGGTGGGAATGCGACATGATCGAGTTTCAATAGCTTACTCGTATGACCTTACACTTTCAGCATTAGCGGGAAATACCGCCGGCTCTCATGAAATCAGCCTTATTATTGAGTACCCTAAATCAAAAAAGAAAAATAGAAGATTCTTTAGGGTTCCTTGTCCGAAATTTTAAAAACCCTCCGTTGAATTTGGGTTGGAATCTACAAGCGAAAAGGATGGATTTAATCTATTCTAGCAGATCATCTCGATCTACTTGATCCTAAGAAAACAAGCTATCGAAAACAATCAGCTGCTTCAAGGATTCAGCATTGGATAATTTTGCGCTAAGCCCTAAAATAGAATACTCCTTCGTCCAAAGGAAGAGAAAAGGTTTTCTCCAGAAGAAGCCGACTTACTCCAAGCGCTTTGTTTAAGTATGGGAGGAGTATTGAATTGTTCAGAAGCCTTGAAAAAGGCTTGGGGTAATGATAACGATTTCACAACCAGAAGCATGGATGCATACATCGCCAAGTTGGGGAAATATCTGGATCATGACCACAGGATCAAAGTCGTCAGTATTCATGGAAATGGCTTTGAATTGAAGCTTAAAAAATAAGGGATCGGCTAGCTTTTTGTAATTTTCAAGTATCCTATTCAATCAAACCATGAAAAAGCTAAGCCTAGCCCTTTTATCTATTAGTCTTTTAACTGCCTGTAATTTCTTTCAGAATTGCATAGAGGCAGATCCGGAAAGGGTGAATCAGAAGTTGGAACTCAATAAGATCAAAGAGATTAATCTGGCCAGTGGCGTAGAAATTTTTCTCACCCAGTCAGATCTTCAACAAGCAAGCTTTGAAGGGCCGGCCAATTACTTAAAGGTACTTAATCAAGAGGTAGAGAACGGGAAGTGGAATATCAAGTTCGACCGCTGTCTAAAAGAGGCCGAAAGAGTAAAGATCGAGCTCAGTTTGGTAGAGTTAGAGGGCGTTAAGATCAACGGAGCGGGTAAGGTGATTGGCAGAAGCCGCTTTAGTGGAGATGACATCGAATTGGAAATTGCCGGTTCCGGTGACGTTGAATTGGAATTAGACTACAAATCGTTAGAGAGTGAGATCAATGGTTCAGGGAATATCAGACTAAGCGGGCTAGTAAAATCACAAGATATCGAGATCAACGGTTCGGGAGACGTCATGGCCCTTGAACTTAAGAGCGACGACACGGAGGTGGAGATCAATGGTTCAGGAGATGTGGAAGTAGCGGCCTCCTATAGCTTGGATGTAGAAGTCAATGGCAGTGGAGATGTGAAATACGTGGGCAGTCCGAAAGCGCTGAGTTCAGAGATTAACGGTTCCGGAAGGCTGCAACAAGTCAGGTAGGTCAAATAAGAGTTACGAAGGGTTTTTAGCGCTTGAATAAGCTTTTTCGGTAGGCAAAGCGCTACTCATTGGGTGTAAAGCAAAGTAGCATTGCTGTAAAAGAACCGCCTTCAGTAGGATTGAACCAAGGTGCTTTGCGCTCGCAGAAATTCACAAAGTGAAGTTCATCTAACAAAAGTGGGAAGCCAGGTGGAAATCCAGAAAATCATGGGTAATTTGTGTTTCAAAGGAGGAAGAAATTGAAAATAATCGCTGTGGTAGACCAACAAATGTTTATTTCGCAATTTCCCTTTTGGAAAGTAAAGCAACCCCTTTAATTCCCTGCTTCAGCCTTTGAAGGATAATGTAAATACTGCTTCCTGATCTTCTTAAATGCGTTTAGATCATTCTCCCAGCTCGCTTCGATCTCAGCGGCCGACTTCCCCGCTTTGATCTGTTCGATCAAGACCTTGTTCCCAGCCAAAAGGTGAAAGTAATTATTGAAAAAGCTCCCCTTATCGGAGTACTTCGTGTAGAAGTCTATCAAATAGTGAAGATCTAACACTTTCGAATCAGATGCCTGCGCCAACCGTAAGCCATAACAAGTTTCTCCTTTCAGCTTTGGATTGCTTGCCCCTTTTGAGGCTTCAGGGTTAAAGGAATGTGTATAGTGATCCTTTAAATTGGGGTGGCCGATCTGTTGAAAGGGCAAGTCGGTTCCTCTACCGACTGATATCACTGTCCCTTCAAAAAGTGCTAGAGAGGGATAGAGATGTATGGATCTCATATTGGGCAAATTGGGTGAAGGAGCAATGGGTAAGGTATAATCTGATTCTCTGTCTAGATTCAAACAATCGATCACCGTCAGCTGGGGGTTAAGCCTTTCCCCGACCCAACCTTCGCCGGCTATCATTCTCGCATATTCTCCTATACTCATCCCGTAAATCAATGGGACGGGGTGCAAACCCACAAAGCTCATCGATTCTTTTGTCATAACGGGCCCATCAACTACATTCATAAAAGGATTCGGACGGTCCAAAACGATTAGTGGTATACCTTGCTCGGCAGCGGCTTGCATCACGTAATGCAAAGTGGATAAGTAAGTATAAAACCTCACCCCTACGTCTTGAAGGTCAAAAAGGATAAGATCCACCTCACCCAATTCCTCTTTACTTGGCTTCTTATGATTACCATACAAAGAATAGACCGGCAGACCAGACTGGGGGTCTACCCCATCTTTCACCATGGCTCCGGCATCTTCATTACCTCTAAAACCGTGTTCAGGACTGAATACCACCTTTACCTCGATTCCTGAACTTATCAGCGTATCCAAAAGGTGAGTGGAACCTATTCGCGAAGCATGATTGGATACTAAAGCCAGTCGCTTCCCTTCTAATATCGGAAAGTAGTCTGCGGTTCGTTCGGCTCCGGTTACAATGGCCTTGGCTGAATGGACTTCGCCATTTTCTTCTTGAACCTCGCCCACACAACTCGTGGTGCCGAGTTGAATAAAAAGTGAAGTAAACACCAAGATCGATAGCCTCTTAAACTTCAAAAGTCTAATTTTATTCCTCTGGTAATTTTTCAAAGCAGTTCTGGGCGTGAAATTCGAATTTTTCTTTGCAAAGAAAATAATAAAGGAGGGAAATCACTCATTTTCCAGACCTATCGTGCGAATTTCTATCCTGGCCATCGCGCTTGGTATTGCCATGATGACCCTCACCTTGGCTATTGTTGAAGGATTTCAGGCGCAAATTAGGGATAAGATAAGTGGTTTTGGCGCCCACATTTCAATTGCAAAATTTCAAAATAGAAGTCAGCTTGACCTAAATCCCATTTCTCTGGATCGCCCTTTCCTAGATTCCTTAAGGAAGCTCGACAATATAAAGAAAGTGCAATCCTTTGCCTATAAAGGGGCGATCTTAAAGACCGAGAAGCACAATCAAGCCATTTTAATGAAGGGGGTTGGCAAAGAATACGACTGGAACTTTTTTAAATCATACCTCTCGTCCGGCGCAATTCCAGTACTGAATGATAGCAGCAGATCTGACGAAATAATGATCTCGGAAAGTTTAGCCAAAAAGCTTCAGCTAGAGACCCATGACGAGATCCTACTGTATTTTGTACAACAACCCCCAAGATTTCGAAAACTAACCATTAGCGGCTTGTACAATACGGGCTTTGGAGAAATGGATGAGAAAGTGATCGTAGGGGACATTAAACACCTTCAAAAACTTAACAATTGGGATGATCGGCAGGTGGGCGGATTAGAGTTGATGCTAGATGATTTTGAAAAGATGGATGAATCAGTGGATGCGATCAACGAATTGATTGATTACGATCTTTCCGCGACCAGTATCAAGGAAAGTAGGGTTGATATCTTTAATTGGCTAGAATTGCAGGACGTGAATGTGATCATAATTGTGGGCCTTTTGATCTTGGTTTGCGGGATAGATATCATTTCCGCTCTTTTGATCTTGATCTTGGAAAAGACCAATACCATTGGCATCTTAAAGGCCATGGGAAGTCCAAATCACAGCATTCGTAAGATATTTATTTACCATGCTGCTTATTTGATAATCAGCGGCTTAATACTGGGAAACATATTCGGCCTTGGTTTTGCTTTTCTTCAACAAGAATTTGGGCTGTTGCGCTTACCTCAAGAGGCCTACTTTATTGACACTGTGCCGATAGTTTTCAATTGGTCCAAGTTACTGCTCTTGAATTTAGGCACCTTGATCATCTCTATTCTCATGCTCATTCTACCTTCCACGATTATTGCCAGCATAGAACCGGTAAAGTCGATCCGATTCAACTGAAAAATCGCTTAAAAAGCCAGCATTCCTTCAACAGGCCAAAAGGCTTTAAGTAACTTTGCATCAGGAATAAAAAGCATGAAATACTACGACAATATCTTAGGAACCATCGGGAACACCCCGATGGTGAAATTCAACACCATCACCAAAAGCATACCCGCACTTTGTTTGGCAAAGATCGAAACGTTCAACCCCGGCCATTCCACAAAAGATAGAATGGCGGTTAAAATGGTAGAAGACGCCGAGAAAGCCGGTCACTTAAAGCCGGGAGGGACCATTATAGAAGGCACCTCAGGCAATACCGGGATGGGTTTGGCTCTGGCTGCGATCGTGAAAGGATACAAATTGATTTGCACCTTGGCCGACAAGCAATCCAAGGAGAAGATGGATATTCTTCGGGCAATGGGTGCAGAGGTGATCGTCTGCCCTACCAACGTAGAATCTGATGACCCTAGATCTTACTATTCGGTGGCGAAACGACTAAATGAAGAAATCCCCAATTCTTTTTATCCTAATCAGTACGATAACCTATCAAATCGTACTGCGCATTATGAACAAACCGGACCTGAGATCTGGGAGCAAACCGAGGGGAAGATCACCCACTTCGTGGTTGGAGTAGGTACTGGTGGTACCATTTCCGGAGTTGCCAAATTCCTGAAAGAAAAAAACCCTGACATCAAGATCTGGGGAATCGACACTTATGGATCAGTATTCAAAAAGTATCATGAAACGGGAGAGTTTGACGAAAAAGAAATCTATTCCTACATCACAGAAGGGATTGGTGAAGATATTCTTCCTAAGAACGTAGACTTTGGCTTGATCGATCACTTTGAAAAGGTAACCGATAAGGATGGAGTGATCATGACAAGACGATTGGCAAGAGAAGAAGGTTTCTTTGTAGGGAACTCTTGCGGCGCTGCCGTAGCGGGACTCATGCAGATGAAGGATCAACTGAAGAAAGATGATGTAGTGGTTGTATTGTTCCACGACCATGGTAGTCGATACGTAGGTAAAATGTTTAACGATGATTGGGTTAGGGATCGCGGATTTCTTGAAAAGGAGAAAGTAAACGCACTTGGTCTGATCCGTCAGCACGGAAATAAAAAATTGGTCATTAGCAGTCCCAACGATGACTTGAATGAGGTCATGAGCAAAATGACTAAGTACAACATCTCTCAAGTCCCCGTAATGGAAGGCAACGAAGTAGTCGGATCAGTGAGAGACAACGACCTTTATGCAGCTTTAAGAAATGGAACGGATGCCAACACTACGAAGGTTAAGGATCATATGACAGCTCCTTACGAATTCGTCGATGCCAATGCCAGTATGGAAGAAATTGCCTCAAAGATCGATAAACAAAATCCTGCGGTCTTGGTAAAAAATCGTGCGGGAGACATCCACATTATCACCATTCACGATATCATTGAAGCCTTGAACAATTGATCTTGCAGTTTTAAACAATTGACTTTCAATTAAAATAATTGAAAACGAAGACTAGAGGCTTCGCTATTGATACTTTTATGCTTAATTGATCAGCTCAATGAGCAAACTACTTCTTCTACTATTCGCCATGTGCAGCATACTGGTCTTGTCAGCCCAAGAAAAGAAGGTAGGCTTAGTGCTAAGTGGCGGTGGTGCCTCTGGATTGGCTCATGTGGGTGTGCTGAAGGCCCTTGAGGAAAATGAGATCGAGGTAGACTATATCATTGGGACTTCAATTGGCGCTTTAGTAGGAGGTTTTTATGCAGCAGGCTATTCTCCAGACCAAATTGAAGCCATTGTCAATACAGAAGAATTCAGGAATTCAGCAGCCGGAATCATTGAACAAGAAAAAGTATTCTATCTCAAACAGGATCGTAACGACCCTGGGATGATCAACTGGAACTTTGATCTGGATTCACTATTTGAAACCAACATTCCGGTCAATTTCATTTCTTCAATACCCATAGACTTAGGGCTTATGCGATTCTTTGCCCGAGCTAACGGCGCCAGTGGAGGCAACTTTGATAGCCTCATGATCCCTTTCCGCTGTTTGGCGGCCAATATCTCTACCAAAGAACAAACCATTTTTAAGTCGGGGCAGTTAGCTTCGGCTATAAGGGCTTCAATGACCTATCCCTTTTACATCGCGCCAATCACGATCAATGGTGGGGTAATGATGGATGGTGGATTATACAATAACTTCCCCATTGATCTGATTTGCAAAGAATTTGAAGTGGATTATGTGATCGCCAGTAATGTATCCGCCCGGATCGGTGATCCCAGTGAAGACAATCTGGTTTCTCAGCTGAAGAACATACTGATCAAGGAGTCCGACTTTAATTTAGATTGCACCGATGGAATTATTATCCAGTCTGAAGTAGATGATATTGGCACGTTCAATTTTTTCCAGAATGAAAAGATCATCGAAAGAGGATATCAGGGGACTTTAGCCTTTGTCGATTCCATCAAAGAGGATTTGAACACAAAAGCTCCTTATACCATCAAAGAGAAAAGAGCTGATTTTCAAAAAACCCTTCCCGAATTGAGGTTCAAGCAAGCCTACTTGGAAGGATTGCATCCGGTGCATGAAAAATACCTTCGACGAGAGCTAATCGGCGAAAACGGCACATTTAGTATGGAAAAACTTGATGGAGCCTACTTTCGTCTTGCCTCAGATCAAAAAATCAAGAGCTTATACCCTATTGCGGAATTCGACAGCAGCAAAGGTCTTTACGACATTTACCTCAAGGCTAAAAAGGAAAAGCATCTGAAGGCCACGTTTGGAGGCGTAATTTCTTCCAAACCTTTTAGCACCGGCTTTTTCGAATTGAAATACCAAAATCTAGGTTCCACCGGAATTCAATTGATCGGCAACATCTATTTCGGGAGTTTCTACAGTTCAACGGAAGGAAGAATAAAATGGGAGATCCCTTTTGATATTCCGTTCTACCTAGAGGCTCATTATACCGTTAATCAATATGATTTTTTCAACAGTAGAACCACTTTCATTGAAGAAGAAGACCCCCCTTACATCATCTCATCCGAAAATTATGCAGAGGCTAAAATCGGCTTTCCTTTTATGACCAAAGGCAGAATTGAGCTAGGAGGGAACTACACCTGGCAAAACTTCAACTATTATCAGTCTGATCAATTCGAGCGCGGAGACACCTCTGACCTTACTGAATTCGAGGGGACTTCTACCTACCTAAGATTCGAGATCAACACCCTTAATCACAAGCTGTATGCCTCTAAAGGTTCGCAATTGAAAATAAGCCTAAGGAATATTCAAGGCACAGAACACACTACTCCAGGCTCAACTGCCTTAAATAAGGAACCGTTAAAAGCCAATAGAAATTGGTGGGTAGCGAGGGGCTCATATGAAGATTATTTCCTCGAGAAAAGAGCATTTCGGCTAGGGATGCTGGTTGAGGGAGTATATTCCGATCATCCTTTCTTTCAAAACTATACGGCCACTGCCTTGAGCATTCCCGTTTTTTCTCCCATCCCAGAAAACCTCACCCTATTTCAGGAAGAGTATCGGGCACTTAGCTTTATTGGGGCAGGCTTAAAATCCATCTATACCATAAATGATAAAATCGACTTTAGGGCAGAAGCCTATGCGTTTCAACCTTATCAAGCAATCCGTAGAAATGAAGAAGGAAAAGCAGAATTGGGGGATGAAGTAATTGAACGAAGCTTTATTGGAACCTTCACTACTGTCTATCATTCTAGAGTTGGACCATTAGCCTTTTCAGTGAACTACTTTGATGATACTGATCAGGAATTCAGTTTCTTACTGCACTTTGGTTACATCCTTTTTAATAGGAAAGCTTTTGAGTAAGTAAGCACCCGTCTCCGCTTGATCCTCAGAAGATTTAAGCTTCACAGGGAAGGCAAAGTACCCACGCATTCATTTAGCTTGCAAGGAGACATTTCAGTTCTAAATACCACACACAGTAGGTAATCAACCATAAAAAAGGCGTCCCTTTCGAGACGCCTTGGATCATTCTTAAAAAATCAAGCGTTATGCTTCAGCCTTAGGGCCTCCGAAATTCATTGGAAATTCGGGTCCTCCCTGAGACTCTTTGATCGCCCCATTCTGAGATTCGAATTTTGCGATATTGTCTTGCAAAGCCTTCATTAAACGTTTGGCATGTTGCGGAGTCATCATGATCCGCGATTTCACTTTCGCTTTCGGAAGTCCGGGCAGCACCTTAATGAAGTCGAATACAAATTCTGAATTTGAGTGACTGATGATTGCCAGATTCGAATACACCCCTTCCGCGACCTCTTCAGTTAGCTCAATATTGAGTTTACCATCTTGCGGTCCCTGAGGGTTATTCTGATTGTTACTATCGTCGCTCATACTCATTATTTAATTCAGTTTCATCATCTGTGGCATCTAATACTCGCCAGTACAGGCGTAGAAATTTAATGTCAGATACCTGATTTGAAATTACTCTTCGCTTTCAACTTCTTCAACTGCGTTTTCCTTTTTTGCAGCTTTCAGCTTTTCGTATTCTGCCTTATTTCCAACCACATATTTTTGATACTCTCTGAGTCCGGTACCTGCAGGAATCAAATGACCCACAATTACGTTCTCCTTCAATCCTTCAAGCGTATCTTCTTTTCCATTCACCGCAGCCTCGTTCAAGACTTTAGTAGTTTCCTGGAAAGATGCAGCAGAAATGAAGCTGTCTGTCTGAAGAGATGCTCTTGTAATTCCTTGCAGCACTGAATTCGAGGTCGCAGGAACCGCATCCCTAGCCACCACTATTTGCTTATCTTGGCGCTTCAATTTTGAATTCTCTTCGCGGAGCTTTCGTGGTGAAACGATCTGACCTTGCTTCATGGTGTCTGAATCACCGGCTTCCTCAACCACTTTCTTTCCAAAGATCCAATCGTTCTCTTCTGCAAATTCTGTTTTATTCACGATCTGCTTTTCTAAGAACCTAGTATCTCCCGGATCTTCAATGATCACTTTTCTCATCATTTGACGAACGATCACTTCAAAGTGTTTATCGTTGATCTTCACCCCTTGCAGACGGTAAACTTCCTGTACTTCATTTACAAGGTATTCCTGCACTTGGGTAGGTCCTTTGATGGCAAGAATGTCAGCCGGAGTAATGGCTCCGTCAGAGAGAGGAATACCCGCTCTTACAAAATCATTCTCCTGTACCAGAATATGCTTAGACAGGTTGATCAAGTATTTCTTGATCTCACCAGTACGCGATTCTACGATCACCTCACGGTTACCTCTTTTAATCTTCCCAAAAGAAACGATCCCATCAATTTCAGAAACCACTGCGGGGTTTGAAGGATTACGTGCCTCGAAAAGCTCGGTAACTCTTGGCAGACCCCCGGTAATATCACCTGTTTTACCAGAGACTCTAGGAATCTTCACTAACGTCTTACCGCTTTCGATCTTATCCCCTTCCTTGACCACAATGTGTGCTCCTACCGGTAAGTTAAAGGTTTTGATCACTTCTTTCTTCGTGTTCAGAAGCTTGATCTCAGGGATTAACTTCTTATCTCTGGTCTCGGTAATTACTTTCTCGGTAAATCCTGTTTGTTCATCAGTTTCCTCCTTGTAAGTAACCCCATCCACAAGATTTTCAAAGGCAATAGTTCCCTTGTCTTCAGCGATGATCAAGGCATTGTAAGGATCCCAATGGCAAATGATTTCTCCTTTTTTCACCTTGGATCCATTCTTTTTCTCCAAAGTAGATCCATAAGGGATCACGCTGGTGGCTAAGGCAATCTTCGTCTTTGGATCCAGAATTCTGGCCTCAGCAGATCGCCCTACTACAATTGTAATCTTCTTGCCTTCGCGATCTTCTCCTTCTACCGTTCTTAATTCATCAATTTCAAGAATACCATCATACTTGGCTTCTACTCTTGACTCATCGGCAATTTTAGAAGCTGTACCACCCACGTGGAAAGTACGCAAAGTAAGCTGTGTACCAGGCTCGCCAATAGACTGCGCTGCAATAACTCCAACAGATTCACCTTTTTGAGCCATTCTTCCGGTCGCCAAACTTCTTCCGTAACATTTTGAACATACTCCTCGCTTCAATTCACATGAAAGCACAGAGCGCATCTCAACTTCGTCAATTGGAGACTTTTCAATGGTTCGAGCAACCTCTTCAGTCACTTCCTCTCCCGAAGCTACGATCAAGTCGCCCGTATTTGGATGATAGATATCGTGAACGGTGGTTCGACCAAGAATACGATCATAAAGCGATTCTACTTCTTCGTCATTTTTCACCAAAGCGGAGATTGAAACTCCTCTTAACGTGCCGCAATCTTCGTCAGTGATCACTACGTCCTGAGAAACATCCACCAATCGTCGAGTAAGGTAACCGGCATCTGCTGTTTTCAAAGCTGTATCAGCCAGTCCTTTACGCGCACCGTGAGTGGAGATGAAATACTCTAGGATCGACAAGCCTTCTTTAAAGTTCGATAGGATTGGGTTTTCAATGATCTCTTGACCCGTAGATCCAGACTTCTGCGGCTTGGCCATCAATCCTCTCATTCCTGAAAGCTGGCGGATCTGCTCTTTTGAACCCCTGGCACCTGAATCAAACATCATATATACCGAATTGAAGCCTTGATTATCATTCTTCAACCGATCCATAACCGTATTCGTCAAACGGGTATTGGTATGTGTCCAAATATCAATGATCTGGTTATATCGTTCATTATTGGTAATGAATCCCATGTTATAGTTGCTCCAAACCTCTTGGACTTGCTCTTGAGCTTTTGACATCATCTCTTCCTTCGCATCTGGAATAACCACATCCTGAAGGTTGAACGATAATCCACCTCTAAATGACATCTCATAGCCCAGTTTCTTAATGTCGTCTAAGAAATTAGCTGTTTTGGCCGTTCCTGCAACTTTCAAGATGTCACCAATAATGTCTCTCAATGATTTTTTAGTCAACAATTCGTTGATAAAAGGCACCTCTTTTGGCACTACCTGATTAAAGATCACTCTACCACAGGTGGTTTCGATCAATTCGGTTTTGTCCCCTTTGTTCACATTGACTTTGATCTTTGCGTGTATGTCGAGACGACCTTCATTCTTAGCAATGATCACTTCTTCAGGAGAGTAGAAGGTTTTTCCTTCTCCTTTTACCGTTTTCTCTTTATCAGAAGTTCTTTCCTTGGTCAGGTAATATAGACCAAGCACCATATCCTGAGATGGAACCGTAATTGGTGAACCGTTCGCAGGGTTCAAGATGTTGTGAGAAGCTAACATCAATAGTTGAGCCTCCAAAATCGCTGCATTACCTAAAGGAAGGTGCACTGCCATCTGGTCACCGTCAAAATCGGCGTTAAATGCAGTACACACTAATGGGTGCAGACGAATAGCCTTACCTTCGATCAATTTAGGTTGGAAGGCTTGAATACCCAATCGGTGAAGGGTTGGAGCCCGGTTGAGAAGCACTGGATGTCCTTTCAACACATTTTCCAAAATATCCCATACCACGGGTTCTTTTTTGTCTACGATCTTTTTAGCCGATTTCACGGTTTTCACAATACCTCTTTCAATAAGCTTGCGAATAATGAATGGCTTATAAAGCTCGGCAGCCATATCTTTTGGGAGACCACATTCATGAAGTTTGAGGTCTGGCCCAACCACAATTACCGAACGTGCCGAATAGTCCACACGCTTACCCAGTAAGTTTTGACGGAATCGACCCGACTTCCCTTTCAAACTGTCTGAAAGGGATTTCAGGGCACGGTTTGAATCCGTTTTTACGGCTGAAGATTTTCTCGAATTGTCGAATAGCGAATCCACCGCTTCTTGAAGCATTCTCTTCTCGTTTCTGAGGATCACTTCAGGAGCTTTGATTTCCATCAATCTTTTCAATCGATTATTACGGATGATTACTCTTCTGTATAGGTCGTTCAGGTCAGAGGTAGCAAATCGGCCTCCATCCAGTGGCACCAATGGGCGTAGTTCAGGTGGAATTACCGGCACTACCTTCACGATCATCCATTCAGGGCGGTTTTCAATGTGCTCGTTTGCCTGACGGAAAGCCTCAACCACTTGAAGTCTTTTCAGAGCCTCATTCTTTCTTTGCTGAGAAGTCTCGGTATTTGCTTTGTGACGAAGAGAATAGGACAACTCATCCAAATCTAAACGCTTCAAGCACTCATAGAGCGCTTCTGCGCCCATTTTTGCAATAAATTTATTTGGATCGCTATCTTCTAAGTACGCATTCTCCTTTGGTAAGGTATCCAGGATATCTAGATACTCCTCTTCAGTAAGGAAATCCAGATATTGCAAATCTTCACCTTGTGCATTTTTTAAGCCCCCTGCCTGAACTACTACGTAGCGTTCATAATAAATGATCGAATCCAGTTTTTTGGTTGGCAAACCAAGCAGGTAACCAATTTTATTCGGCAGTGATTTAAAATACCAGATGTGCGCTACGGGAACTACTAAAGAAATGTGACCCATGCGCTCACGTCTCACTTTCTTTTCAGTGACCTCGACACCGCAACGATCACATACGATTCCCTTGTATCGAATACGCTTGTATTTTCCACAATGACATTCGTAATCCTTTACCGGACCGAAAATTCTTTCGCAAAATAGACCATCTCTTTCGGGCTTGTAGGTCCTATAGTTGATCGTCTCTGGCTTCAAAACTTCTCCGTGCGATCTTTCAAGGATCATCTCGGGGGAAGACAGGCTAATGGTAATCTTAGAGAATCTGCTGTTTTCTTTTTTATCTCTTCTAAAAGCCATAGTAATATTATTGAGTTTTTATAATCTATTTAGTTAGGTAAAGGATGAATAGATCCACTTACACCACAGTCTTTTCTGCTTCTGTTAAGGTGATATTCAGTCCCAAACCTCTTAGCTCATGCAGCAATACGTTGAAGGATTCCGGAATACCAGGAACTGGCATATTCTCTCCCTTCACAATAGCTTCATAGGCTTTAGCTCTTCCCATTACGTCGTCTGACTTGATGGTCAAGATCTCTTGTAAGATATTGGCTGCGCCAAATGCCTCCAAGGCCCATACCTCCATTTCTCCGAAACGCTGACCACCAAATTGGGCTTTACCACCCAATGGCTGCTGCGTAATCAAGGAGTAAGGTCCGATAGATCTCGCGTGCATCTTATCTTCAACCATGTGGCCTAGTTTGAGCATGTAAATGATACCCACAGTGGCCGGCTGGTCAAATTTCTCACCGGTTCCACCATCAAAGATGGGAGTTCTACCAAATCTTGGCACTCCGGCTTTGTCTGTGAAATCGTTGATTTCATCGATGCTAGCTCCATCAAAGATCGGTGTGGAAAATTTGACACCCAACTTCTCTCCTGCCCATCCAAGTACAGTTTCGTAAATCTGACCCAGGTTCATTCGCGATGGTACCCCTAATGGGTTCAGTACGATATCCACTGGCGTACCATCCTCAAGGAATGGCATATCTTCCTGGCGTACGATCTTAGCAACGATACCTTTGTTACCATGACGACCGGCCATCTTATCACCCACTTTCAGCTTACGCTTCTTCGCAAGGTATACCTTGGCCAATTTCATGATACCGGTAGGTAGCTCATCTCCAACGGTCAATGCATATTTCTTGCGCTTGAACTTCCCTTGGATCTCTGTTGCTTTCATGTTATGATTGTGCAACATGGTCTTGATCGTTTGATTGAGATCATCAGATGTTGTCCAGTTCTTGTAATCAATAAAAGCAAAATCATCGATCTTCTGCAGCACTTTCTGCGTGAATTTCGTTCCCTTCGGAATGATCTCTTCATTGTAGTAATTGGTAATCCCTTGAGCGGTCTTTCCGTTTACTACCGTGTAGAGCTTTTCTATAAGCCTTTCTTTTAATTCAGCTATCTCCTTCTTTTCTTCCTCATCTAATTTAACGATCAGGTTTTTCTCTTCTGCTCTAGACTTACGATCTTTGACAGCTCTTTCAAAGAGTTTCTTATCTACAACCACCCCTTTCGTTGATGGTGGCACTTTTAATGAGGCATCTTTCACGTCTCCTGCCTTATCTCCGAAGATCGCTCGCAATAATTTCTCTTCGGGAGTAGGATCGGATTCCCCTTTCGGTGTGATTTTCCCGATCAAAATATCTCCTTCTTTGACCTCTGCGCCAACTCTGATCAGTCCATTCTCATCGAGGTCTGCAGTTGCTTCCTCACTCACGTTTGGAATATCTGCGGTCAATTCTTCAACCCCTCTCTTGGTATCTCTGACTTCCAAAGTAAATTCGTCCACATGAACGGAAGTAAATAGGTCTTCTGAAACTACCTTTTCAGAGATCACGATGGCATCCTCAAAGTTGTATCCTTTCCATGGCATGAAGGCCACCTTCAGGTTTCTTCCCAAGGCCAATTCACCTTTCTCGGTCGCATAACCTTCGCAAAGTACTTGCCCTTTAGTCACTTTCTGTCCTTTGTGAACGATAGGGTTCAAGTTGATTACTGTACTCTGGTTAGTCTTCTTAAACTTAGTTAAGTAATACGTCTTGGTAGCATCGTTAAATGATACCAATTCACCTTCTTTGGTGCGCTCATACGTCACAATGATCTTCTTCGCGTCCACGTATTCGATCACACCATTTCCTTCCGCATTGATCAATACTCTTGAATCAACTGCAACCTGCTTTTCGAGGCCGGTTCCTACGATGGGAGAATCAGGCTGCAACAACGGCACTGCCTGACGCTGCATGTTTGATCCCATCAGGGCACGGTTCGCATCATCATGTTCAAGGAAAGGTATCAATGAGGCGGCAATAGAAGCGATCTGATTTGGAGCAACATCCATTAAGGTCACTTCACCGGGCTCTGCCAATGGGAAATCACCTTCGTACCTTGCTTTCACTCTATCGCTCTCGAACTGACCTTTGTCCGTCACAATGGCGTTCGCTTGTGCGATCGTCTGTTCGTCTTCTTCTTCAGCACTTAAATACACTACATCCTTGGCTTTCAAGCCAACCTTTCCGGAATCCACCTTTCGATACGGTGTTTCAATGAAGCCAAGACGGTTTACTTTGGCGTACACACAGAGTGAAGAGATCAGTCCAATGTTCGGACCTTCAGGGGTCTCAATCGGACATAGCCTGCCGTAGTGCGTATAGTGCACGTCACGAACCTCGAAACCTGCTCTTTCTCGCGAAAGACCGCCTGGCCCGAGTGCAGACATTCTTCTTTTGTGCGTTACCTCAGAGAGTGGATTGGTCTGATCCATGAATTGAGATAACTGATTAGTTCCAAAGAATGAATTGATCACTGAAGATAACGTCTTCGCGTTGATCAAATCGGCTGGAGTAAATACTTCATTATCCCTCACATTCATTCGCTCTCGAATGGTTCTAGCCATCCGTGCCAAACCAACACCAAATTGATTGTAAAGCTGCTCACCTACGGTACGCACCCTGCGGTTACTCAAGTGGTCGATGTCATCTACATCAGCCTTTGAGTTGATCAATTCAATCAAGTATTTGATGATGGATATAATATCCTCTTTAGTAAGGATTTTGGTATTCTCTTCGATCTCGAGATTCAGTTTCTTATTGATTCGGTATCGACCCACTTCTCCAAGGTCGTAACGCGTTTCAGAAAAGAATAATTTATCGATCACACCCCGAGCAGTTTCCTCGTCTGGCGGCTCAGAATTTCTCAATTGACGATAGATATGCTCTACCGCTTCTTTTTCAGAGTTCGAAGGATCCTTCTGAAGCGTGTTGTAAATTATGGCGAAATCAGCAGAGTTTACGTCTTCTTTGTGCAAGATGATGGTCTTGGTGCCGGCATCAAGAATTGCATCAATATGCTCTTTTTCGAGTACCGTCTCACGGTCGATCACCACTTCATTTCGTTCGATAGAAACCACCTCACCGGTGTCTTCATCCACAAAGTCCTCTACCCAGGTTCTTAGCACTCTCGCTGCTAACTTTCTGCCAATAGACCGCTTTAGAGCAGCTTTACTCACTTTTATTTCATCCGCAAGGTCGAAGATGTCTAAGATATCCTTGTCAAATTCGTAACCAATTGCTCTTAACAAAGTAGTTACGGGCAATTTCTTCTTCCGATCGATGTAAGCGTACATCACATTGTTGATGTCGGTCGCAAATTCGATCCAGCTACCTTTAAAAGGAATTACTCTGGCGGAATACAATTTTGTCCCGTTGGCATGGCGAGACTGACCAAAGAAAACCCCTGGTGAGCGGTGAAGCTGAGACACGATCACGCGTTCAGCACCATTAACCAGGAACGTACCTTTTGGGGTCATGTATGGAATGGTACCCAAATACACATCTTGAACGATGGTCTCAAAGTCTTCGTGCTCAGGATCCGTACAATAAAGCTTAAGCTTTGCTTTTAGGGGGACTGAGTAAGTTAATCCACGATCGATACATTCTTCAATGTCATAACGTGGTGGATCTACGAAGTAATCAAGAAACTCCAACACAAACTGATTTCTAGCATCAGTAATGGGGAAGTTTTCGCTAAATACTTTGTAGAGACCCTCAGAGTCGCGAAACTCAGGTGAGGTATCTAATTGGAAAAAGTCCTGAAAAGATTGTAGTTGAATATCCAAAAAATCAGGATATTCAAGAATATTTTTGATCGATGCGAAAGTCTTACGTTCCGCGATCTTGGGAGTTGCTGAGTTAGCCATCTCGAGAAGTGGGATTAATTATTACTTAGTAACAGGTACAAACTACGAAGGGTTTAGTCCTCATCCCGAAAATTCGGGATGAGTTCTAAACCTTTAAAACACGAGTAGCGGTTTCGTTTACTTAAGTTCAACTTCCGCTCCTGCCTCTTCTAATTGCTTTTTAAGAGATTCTGCTTCGTCTTTAGCTACACCTTCTTTGATTGCTTTAGGTGCACCGTCTACCATTTCTTTAGCTTCTTTCAATCCTAGGCCGGTTAATTCTTTAACCAACTTAACTACAGCTAGTTTAGAACCACCTGCAGCAGTAAGAACTACGTCGAACTCAGATTTCTCTTCAGCTCCACCTTCTGCTCCGCCACCGGCAGGACCGGCAACAGCAACTGCAGCAGCAGCTGGCTCGATACCATGCTCCTCTTTAAGGATGTCTGCTAATTCATTTACATCTTTCACTGTCAAGTTTACTAACTCTTCAGCAAGCGCTTTTAAATCCGCCATTTTATTGTTTGTTTTTGATTTTTAATTTATATGAGTTGAGAGTGCGTACACGTTTATTCTGCTCTTTCACCAAGAGCTTTAACCAATCCAGAAATAGTATTTCCGCCTGATTGTAGGGCAGAAACCACATTTTTGGCTGGAGATTGAAGGATGGCAATGATATCTGCGATTACCTCTTCCTTAGACTTCATTTCAGCAAGCGAATTCATTTGTTCATCACCGATGAAAACTGCTTCTTCTATAAAGGCTCCTTTGAGGATCGGACGATCATTGTCTTTTCTAAAATCCTTGATCAGCTTGGCCGGAGCATTACCGACTTCAGCAAACATGATCGAAGTATTCCCTTTCAAAAGGTCATAGAACTGATCATAGCTTCCTTCAGCCGCTTCCAGGGCTTTGCGTAACAAGGTATTCTTCACCACATTTAGAGATACTTCTCTTTTATGGGCCAGTCTTCTCAGTTTGGTAGATGATTCTGCATCCAGTTCTGAGATATCCGCCAAATAGAAGATAGAATTTTCATTCAACTTCTCCGACAGATGCTTTACGATTTCTTCTTTTTCTGCTCTTGTCATTGTTTCTATTATCTATTAAATAGAATATTTTATATTTAGTCCTCGTCGATGAATCTCTTGGTGTCAATGTGCACACCCGGAGTCATAGTTCCTGACAAACAAATGCTTTTCAGGTAGATCCCCTTCGCCGCCGCGGGCTTTAATTTTACTACGGTTTGAATCAGTTCCAAGGCATTCTCTCTAATCTTTTCTGTTTCGAAAGAGGCGCGACCAATTGAAGCGTGGATGATCCCGTATTTATCAACCTTGAAATCGATCTTACCTGCCTTCACATCTGAAACTGCTTTAGCGATGTCCATGGTTACAGTACCTGATTTAGGGTTCGGCATCAAACCTCTCGGTCCTAACACTCTTCCTAACGCACCTACTTTTCCCATAACTGATGGCATAGTGATGATCACATCAATGTCGGTCCATCCACCTTTAATTTTCTCCACATATTCGTCAAGTCCAACAAAATCTGCACCCGCAGCCTTTGCTTCTTCTTCTTTATCCGGAGTGACCAGAGCCAAAACTTTTACCGTTTTTCCTACTCCGTGCGGAAGCGCTACAGTGCCTCTAACCATTTGATTGGCTTTTCGAGGATCTACACCCAAACGAATGCTCACGTCAACAGAAGCGTCGAATTTCACGGTCGACATCTCCTTCACTAAGGCAGATGCTTCCTTTAGCGTATACTTTTTGTCCGCTTCAACTTTACTAAGCGCTTCTTTTCTTTTCTTTGTTAGGCTTGCCATAATCTTGTTTATTGCACCTCTTTGATTAAAAAGGTTTTTGACCTTTCACATTAATACCCATGCTTCTAGCAGTGCCGGCTACCATGCGCATAGCTGATTCTACTTTAAAAGCATTCAAATCTTGCATTTTATCTTCTGCGATCGCTCTTACATCATCCCAGCTTACTGAGCCCACACGCTTCCGATTTGGTTCAGCTGAGCCACTTTTGACTTTCGCTTTCTCCAGCAACTGCACAGCTGCAGGGGGAGTTTTGATCACGAAATCAAAAGACTTATCACTGTAGACCGTAATTGCCACAGGCAAAACTTTTCCGGCTTTATCCTGGGTTCTTCCGTTGAACTGCTTACAGAAATCCATGATATTCACACCTTTGGCACCAAGTGCTGGACCAACTGGTGGTGATGGGTTCGCTGCCCCTCCTCTAATCTGTAGCTTAATGATTCCGCTTACTTCTTTAGCCATTTCTGTTCAATTATATAAATACTATCTAGGTCTCTTCTGTTTATTTGTGCTTAAGATTCTTTCTCCACTTGCAAGAAGCTCAACTCTAAAGGCTGTTTTCTTCCAAAAATCTTTACCATCACTTTTAGCTTCTTCTTCTCTTCATTGATCTCTTCAATAGTTCCGTTAAAGCCATTGAACGGTCCGTCGATCACCTTTACAGATTCTCCAACGATGAATGGGATGTTTAATTCTTCTTCGCTTTCTGCCAGCTCATCTACCTTTCCGAGAATTCGATTTACCTCATTTTGTCTAAGTGGTAAAGGCTCTCCCCCTTTCTCCGCTCCCAAGAATCCGATCACGTTTGTGGTGTTCTTGATCAAGTGAGGGATTTCTCCCGTCAGGTTGGCTTCAATCAGCACGTAGCCGGGAAAGAAGCTTCTTTCTTTACTGACTTTCTTACCCTTTCGGATCTGATACACTTTTTCGGTGGGAATCAGAATCTGGCTTACATAATCTTGTAGGCCTTGGCGACTAATTTCGTCCTCAAGGTAAAGCTTTACCTTCTTCTCCTTGCCGCTAATGGCTCTAACCACATACCACTTTTTGGTGTTCTCGCTCATACTTACTGTTCCTTCTGCCATTAAAACAAGCTATAGATGTACTCCATCATGTTACTGAAACTAGTGTCCATCAGAAAGATGATCAAAGAGATAATAATGGAAGCAATCATCACCACAATTCCACTACTCTGAAGTTCACTCCAAGTCGGCCAGCTTACTTTATTCTTTAGCTCGTCGGTCGATTCTTCTATGTATGTTCTAATTTTCGACATCTATTTCAATTTCATAAAAGCCCTAGGGGCCTTTGACTTCTCGTCTCAGCACCTTTTGTGCATCATTTAAGCACGGGTGGAGAGACTCCCTTCGACTTCGCTCAGGATAAACTTCTCGTCTCAGCACCTTTTGTGCATCATTTAAGCACGGGTGGAGAGACTCGAACTCCCAGCCAATGGTTTTGGAGACCACTACTCTACCAATTGAGCTACACCCGTAAATTCTTAAGTCGCAAAAAGGTATCCGCCATCCGGCGGACACCTTTCAAGACTAAAAAATCTATAACCAATTATTCAATGATCTCAGTGATCTGTCCAGCTCCAACAGTTCTACCACCTTCTCTGATCGCAAACTGAAGACCTTTGTTCAAGGCTACTTTGTTGATCAATTCTACGGTAATCGTTACGTTGTCACCAGGCATCACCATCTCTCTTCCTTCTTCTAGAAGAATCTCACCAGTAACATCTGTCGTTCTCAAATAAAATTGAGGACGGTATCTGTTTTGGAATGGAGTGTGACGGCCACCTTCTTCTTTCTTCAAGATATACACCTCAGCTTTGAACTTCGTGTGAGGTGTGATTGAACCAGGCTTGGCGATCACCATACCTCTGGAGATATCTTTCTTTTCAATACCTCTCAACAATAATCCGACGTTGTCTCCGGCTTCACCTCTATCCAAGATCTTACGGAACATTTCAACACCAGTCACGGTAGTTTTCTTTCCTTCAGCACCCATACCGTTCAACTCTACCTCTTCACCAGAGTTGATCACACCGGTCTCGATTCTTCCGGTAGCAACCGTACCACGACCAGTAATGGTGAATACATCTTCTACAGGCATTAAGAAGTCTTTGTCTGTGTCACGCGGAGGAATTGGAATAAACTCATCCACAGCGTTCATCAATTCCATTACTTTTTCTTCCCACTGAGCTTCTCCGTTCAATGCACCTAATGCAGACCCTGTGATCACAGGCGTATTGTCTCCGTCAAACTCGTAAAAGCTCAATAGTTCTCTTACTTCCATTTCAACAAGCTCAAGTAGCTCTTCATCGTCTACCATGTCAGCTTTGTTCATGAACACTACGATCTTTGGCACACCAACCTGACGGGCCAACAGAATGTGCTCACGCGTTTGTGGCATAGGACCATCAGTTGCAGCAACCACTAAGATTGCGCCATCCATTTGTGCTGCACCAGTTACCATGTTCTTTACGTAATCGGCGTGACCTGGACAGTCAACGTGTGCGTAGTGTCTGTTTTCAGTTGAATACTCAACGTGTGAAGAGTTGATCGTAATTCCTCTTTCTTTTTCCTCCGGAGCGTTGTCGATCTTATCGAAAGCAACTTGCTCAGAGAATCCTTTTTTTGCAAGTACAGTTGTAATTGCAGCAGTAAGGGTAGTCTTTCCGTGGTCAACGTGACCAATGGTACCGATATTTAAGTGCGGTTTTGACCGGTCGAAGGTTTCTTTAGCCATGACTTATTTGCGTTTAATTTTAGGTTACAGTTATTAATTATATATAGTTTAATCTTTTGCTTTCTTCATTTGATCCTATCGGGCCACTGCGCATTTAAGCTAAGTAACCACTAGGGAGAATCCACACCCTTTTTTTCACTTCTGAGCCAATGAGGGGATTTGAACCCCTGACCTCTTCCTTACCAAGGAAACGCTCTACCCCTGAGCTACATCGGCTTATTAACCGATGACAGCGTCTGAGCATCGGAAATGAACATCAAAAGCTGCCCTTTAACGATGAAATATTGAGCGGGAAACGGGATTCGAACCCGCGACCCTCAGCTTGGAAGGCTGATGCTCTAGCCAGCTGAGCTACTCCCGCTGATATTACACCTTAAAGAACATATATCGAAGTGGGGAGAGCAGGATTCGAACCTGCGAAGACATAGTCAACAGATTTACAGTCTGTCCTCGTTGGCCGCTTGAGTATCTCCCCGACTTTAATGTTTTACAATCATATAAAGAACGTGAGCCGATGGAGGGATTCGAACCCCCGACCCGCTGATTACAAATCAGCTGCTCTGGCCAACTGAGCTACATCGGCATCAATTACAAAGACCTCCTCCGAAGCTACCAAAATAGGCTCGAAAAAGGTCTGCAAATTTAGAAAAGATTCTAGTATCCTAAAATAATCTAATGGATTTTTTTTAGGATAAGGTTCTTAAGAAAGATTTAGTAGCCTTTTTTCTAGGCTTTACTGGACTCCCCAAACTTTTTCTTTTCGCTTTTTCGCCTGTCTTCTTAAGGCTTCGGCCACCTCATTCGTAGCTGCCTCAAAATTTCTGGCGGTTTTTTTCGCAAAAAGATCGTTGCCGGGTATCATTAATCGTATTTCTACGATCTTATTTTCCATTTCATGATTATTATCGACTTTCAAATACACATCCGCTTCAATGATCCGGTCGAAGAAGTGGGTGAGCTTATTCAATCGTTCTTGAATGAACCCGATGAGTTTTCGATCTGCATCGAAGTTGACTGATCTGACATTGAGTTTTACGTTCATGATATATTGGTTTTTACGCTCGAGGGTGAGCTTGTTTGTATACATGCTTGAGTTTTTCAATAGAATTGTGCGTGTAGACCTGCGTAGCAGACAGGTTGGCGTGTCCGAGAATCTCTTTAATGGTATTTAGATCCGCTCCGTTGTTCAACATGTGGGTAGCAAAAGTGTGGCGAAGAACATGAGGGCTTTTCTTGCCCATTGAAGTCACCTGACTAAGGTAGTAATTCACCTTTCTGTAAACAAATTTGGGATATATCTTCTTGCCTTTATCAGTGAGTATCAGGTGATTGCTTTGGGCGAGCTCTAGCCTTTGCTCCAGGTAGTTTTCTAGAAGCCGAGTCAGTCCCTGATGTAAAGGAATGATCCGTTCTTTATTTCTTTTACCTAACACTTTCACATTGGAGGAATGCAGATCAAGATCTGTCAATTGCAGTCCGACCAACTCACTCAACCTCATTCCTGAAGCGTACAAGAGGTCAATCAAAATTCGGTCCCTTAAACCCGAAAAACCTTCTTCAAACTGGAACTGATCAAGCAAAGCCGACATTTCACTTTCTTTTAAAAAGGCCGGCAGTTGTTTTTTCTGTTTTGGAGATTGGAGCTGGGCGGTTGGCAAGTGATCGATAAGGCCCTGCCGCTTGCTGAATTTATAGAATGATTTTAAAGTGGATATCTTTCGATTGACAGACCTTGCCGATACTCCTTCATCCAATAGAGCGACTATCCAGGATCTCAGTGCCGAAGAAGTGGCTTTCAGAGGGTCTTCTTCTCCGTAAACCTCATCAAAAAAGCCTGTAAATTGACCCAGATCGTTCTCATAGGCCTTGATGGTATGGGCTGAGTAACGCTTCTCGTTTTTTAGGTATGAAAGGAATTCAGATAAAGGCATAAAAAAACCACCTTGATTTCTTTGCAATTTACGCAAAGTACCAAAGTGGTGCAATATCTATGTAGGAATGAAAGGTCTTAAGCCTCTTCTTCTCTTTGTAACTTCTCTTTGTAGATGGCTTTCTTGATCTCCTCGCGGCGCTCTACCGATGGCTTGGTAAAGTGTTTACGTGCTCTGAGCTCTTTCACCGTTCCAGTTCTCTCGTACTTCTTTTTGAACTTCTTAAGGGCTCTCTCGATGTTCTCGCCTTCTTTTACAGGTACAATTAGCATTTTGTATCTCCTTTAATTTAATTGGGTGGCAAAAGTAGGAAGAAAATGTGAAATGTGAAATGTGAGATATGAAAAAATATGTTAGATGTTAGATGTTAGATGTTAGATGTTAGATGTTAGATGTTAGATGTTAGAAAAAACGAAATCTGTCTAAACTCTAATATCTAATCTCTAAAATCTTCCCAACATACTACTTCAGTACCTCCCTTGAAATCACCAACTTCTGTATTTCCGAGGTTCCTTCACCAATGGTACAAAGTTTTGAATCTCGATAGAATTTCTCAACCGGAAACTCTTTGGTATACCCATAACCGCCAAAGATCTGCACGGCGTCGGTAGACACCCTCACGGCAACCTCAGAAGCATAGTACTTAGCAAAGGCTGACTCTTTGGTCATCCTCTTCCCCTTATTTTTTAGGTCTGCTGCCTGATGAGTCAGTAGTTCAGCTGCCTCGATCTCGGTAGCCATATCGGCCAATTTGAATGCGATCGCCTGGAAGTTGGCAATTGGCTCACCAAACTGCTCTCTTTCATTGGCGTACTTCTTGGAAGCCTCGTAAGCCCCTTTGGCAATTCCCAAAGAAAGAGCAGCAATGGAAATTCGCCCTCCATCTAAGATCTTCATCGCTTGCTGAAATCCTTCTCCTTCTTTCCCTAAAATCATGCTCTCATGCACTTTGCAGTCTTCAAAGATCACTTCAGCGGTTTCAGAAGAGCGCATACCCAACTTATCTTCTTTCTTGCCGGCTTTTAGGCCTGGATTGTCCCGATCTACAATGAAGGCAGTCATGCCTCGTGAGTCGAGAAGCTCTCCTGTTCTCGCAATCACCACCACTACATCAGAAGAGATTCCATGAGTGATCCAACATTTAGTCCCATTCAAAATCCAATGATCCCCTTCTTTATTGGCAGTGCATTTCATACGCATGGCATCCGAACCGGTATTGGGCTCGGTTAGGGCCCATGCTCCGATAAATTCTGCTGTGGCTAGTTTTGGCAAATACTTTTTCTTTTGTTCTTCGTTACCGAAAGTGAGTATATGGCCGGTACAGAGTGAATTATGAGCAGCCAACGAAAGCCCAACTGAGCCACAAACTTTGGCCACTTCTGTAATAACCGTAATGTATTCATGGTAGCCAAAACCTGCTCCGCCATACTCTTGGGGAACCAAAACGCCCATCATGCCAAGCTCACCCAGTTTCTTAAAGATATCCACCGGAAACTCCTGGCTTTCGTCCCACTTCATCAGATCCGGACGTATATGCTTTTCTGCGAAATCTCTCGCCATATCGGCGATCATAGACTGATTTTCTGTGTGATTAAAATCCATCGTTTCTTCTTTATCTTTTAATATTCAACAATTGAATGAATGTGTGGGTTGATCGGTTTAAGAACGTCTGATCCTTTCAGGAAGTTCAAAATTACCAAAAATGAAAAGCCAACTACCTCGGCCTGCCTTTTTTCAACCAATTTGGCTGCAGCAGCGGCCGTCCCTCCGGTAGCCAATAAATCGTCGTGGATCAGGACCTTGCTATCTGCCTGAATGGCGTCTTCGTGAACCTCGATCACTGCACTGCCGTACTCTAATTCATATTGATGTTTCAGGGTCTTGTAGGGTAGCTTACCTTCTTTGCGAATTGGAATGAAAGGGACCCGCAATGACTGCGCCATCAATAGTCCCCAAAAAAAACCTCTGCTCTCTATCCCAATGACGGCATCGATCTTTTGGTCGCTGAAAGGTGCGATCAAACCCGCTGTGATGTCTGCCGTGAGCTGAGGGTCTTCTAGGATCGGAGTGATATCCTTAAATAGTATTCCCGGCTTTGGAAAATCCGGAATGTCGCGAATGGCCTTGCTGACTTTTTCATTTAAATCGTTCATCCTCTTTCTTCTAAAAGAGGCCAAAGATAAGGATGCTATTTACTTTTATACCTTCTTTTTTATTATCATTGCCGTATGGAAAAACTAGCCATCAAGCCTTTTATGCTACTCTTATTCTTGTTTGTTGGATCAAACATAATCGCTCAAGAGGTTAAGTATAAAGGAAGTGGATATTACTATGACCTCCTGAGCAAAAAACATGTGGGAGAGGTCAATCTCAAACTTGCCAGTTGGGGAAGTTTTGATTCCTACAAAGTTGCCTCTATTAAATTCAAATCTGAAAAGAGCGATAAAAAAACCGTTTCCGTTAAAGAGATTAGTTCTATGGTCATCGAAAAGGACAGCTTCATTGTGGTGGATAATTTCGAAATCAGTAGGAAGGATCTGGCCGAACAAAGTATACTCTTGGAAAAGGAATTCCTGAAAGTTTCTGCAGTTGGTAAGATTACAATCTATCAGCAATTCTTCAATAACGTGGCTGAACAAACAGTCTACACAAAAGAGCTGGCAGTAAAAAATGGCGATACAACTTCTCTGCGATCTGGTTATGGATTCTATGTTGATAAGGAAATCATTCTGGGATTGATTCGGGATGATATGGAACTGTACCAAGAATGGAATGAAAAAAAGAAATCTGAATTCCGAAAGTCCTATCTGACCATGGTATCAATCTATAATGAACGGAATCGATAGAGATTACTTGTTTCCAATTGATAAATAAGGATATAGCTTTTCATATAAGGAGTCACTTAATGAATAAATTCCCTTAAGCTCAGTGACAGACTTAAAATTTCCATGCTGCTTTCGATAGTTCACAATTGCATTGGCCTGATTCCAATTCAGATACGGATGAGATTTTAATTCTGCAGCTTCAAGATGATTGATCCTCAGTTTTTCTATTGAAGGTTCGCCTAAGCTCAACTGTGGTCTTAAGGTAATCATTAATGTATCATTAATGCCCCAAACTTCTCCCAATTGATCAATTTTGTAAAACCCGCCTAAAGCCTGACGATATTTTATAATTCTTGACGCATATACGGGTCCTATACCTCTTAATTTAGTCAACTCTGCGCTATCGGTGGTGTTCAGGTTCACCACAATTGGCATTGGTCTTTTGAACTTCTTATCCGGTTTATTTTCTAACGTCTTGAAATGGTCTAGCGTATCGGGCAGCTGGATAAACGGTTCCCACAATGCATATCGTTCAGCTGAAACTACATACATCTTTTTTACATCTTCCTTCACCTTAAAAACCCCTCCTTTTCGACGATACTTCAAGATAGAGCCCGCCTGAGCTTTGCTTAATCCCAATGCTTGCCATTCCTCTTGCTCAATGATATTCGGGTCAAAAGCAAATAATTCCGTTGGCGCTGACTGCTTGCGATTTTGTGCCTCCTTCTGAATTGCAACCTCCTCAGCAAAGATGGCTGGATGCTCTGCCTCTAGTTGCTCCACGTCTAATTCAAGTGTGTGAGTAAAGTAGTATGGAGCAAATCGATTGAAAATGATCAGAAGCAAGATCAGGGAGGAGATCAACCACAATGCACGTCTCTGAGACTTAGTGAAATAAAAATAGTCTCGGAGCTTGGAATTCATTTTCGATAATTAATTGATCAATAAGGTAAAGGTTTTATCCTCCTCACATCCACCAATATCAAAGTAAATATGGTTGTAGGCTGAATCTTGGATGCCCAGCGCTTCTTTTGCTAAGCTGAACTCAGGACTTCCTACCCCAAAATAGAAAGCCCTTCTTAAGGAAGCCTCAAAAGCATTACCGTTTCGAGAAAAAATTGTGTCGGTGTCTCCGGCTTCCGGCTGAATGATCCGGTATTCTTCCCCTCCTTCTATCCCATAGAAGAGCGTGTCTGTGGGCTGGTAAAGCCTAAAGGTGATGATCTCAAAAATAAGGTCACTGCGGTTTTGCAGATAAGCCTGCAGCTCGTGGTCTCTGCCCAAAGGCACGTTTTCGAGAATGGTTTGATAGGAAGACTCCCCTACTGCAATCAAATCGGCTGAACCACTTCTATCTTCTTCGAGCTCGTAAGTAAAGCGAAAATATCCATTTTGGTCGGTCACATCTGAAGCTACGATTATCGTTTCTGAAAAGGAGCCGATCGGATTAATTTTAAAGGCTACTTCTGTATTGGCAATAGGGGTAAAACAATCTGACTTTGCAAAGCCTTGCACTTCGTTTACACGGGTTTCCTCCTTACATGCATACATGCTTAGCAATAGAGCTAAACAACCAGCGATCCTATGGTAATCCATCATTTGAACTTCTTGATCTCTCCGCTCTTGATGCGATCAAAGTAAGATATCATGTCTTTGCGCACCTCAGAGGAGAGAATGATCAACCCTAAAATATTCGGAAAAGCCATCCCGAGGATCATTAGATCTGAGAAATCCAATACTGCCCCTAGCCCTACCGATGAACCAATTACAATAAAGATAAGAAATATTGCCTTGTAGGTATAATCTGCTGCCTTACTTCCTCCAAATAAATACGTCCATGCTTTTAGACCGTAATACGACCAAGAAATCATGGTTGAAAAGGCAAAGAGAAAAATAGCCACCACCAATACTAAAGAGAACCAGGGAAATACCGAAGAAAATGCTGCTGAAGTCAATTCAGACCCTTCCAAACCAGACGTACCATCTGCATAACCGGTGAAGACGAGCACCAGGGCCGTCATGGTACACACCAATACTGTATCGACGAAAGGCTCGAGCAAAGCAACTGTTCCTTCACTTACGGGCTCTTCGGTTTTCGATGCGGAATGGGCAATAGATGCTGAACCCACCCCGGCTTCATTACTGAAGGCCGCTCTTTGGAACCCTACGATCAGCACACCGATCACCCCTCCTTTAATGGCCGGGGAATTAAAGGCTCCTTCATAAATTTCAACAAATACATCCCCTACATTGGTGATGTTCATGCCGATGATGATCAGTGAAAATAAGACATATAGACCTGCCATAAAAGGCACGATCTTGTCGGTCACTTTCGCAATACTTTTAATCCCGCCGATAATTACAATACCGACTAGTAGGGCTAAGATGATACCAAACCAAACTCCCATATTGGCAATAGATGGAAATTCTCCCGACAACTGCGCGAAGGCCTGGTTCGCCTGAAACATATTTCCACCTCCAAAAGAGCCACCGATACAAAGGATGGAGAAAATAACTGCCAAGACTTTACCCAGTCCGCCGAGATTCCTTTTTTTCAAGCCCTCGGTCAAATAATACATTGGCCCCCCGGAGACTTCTCCTCGCTCATTCACTATTCTATATTTCACTCCTAAGGTACATTCCGTAAACTTAGAAGCCATGCCAATTAAACCGGCAATGATCATCCAAAAAGTAGCTCCTGGCCCTCCTAAAGAAATGGCCACTGCCACCCCGGCGATATTCCCCAAGCCTACCGTTGCAGAAAGCGCAGTGGTAAGTGCCTGAAAATGCGACACCTCTCCAATTTCCTTTTTGTTTGGGTCTGTGAACTTCCCTCTTACTAGCTCAATGGCATGCCTAACGCCTTTAAAATTGATAAATCGCATGCGTATGGTGAAGAAAGCCGCACCGAGCACCAACCAAACCACAATGAAAGGAATCCCTTTCTTTTGGGTATCTCCGTTAGGATGAGTTAAGGGTTTTGGAGCATCGTATTCTACTGCGGCGAGATTTTCCGATCCAAACTCAATCACATCATCAATATCATTGGCATCGTAGATCAGTTTTCCTTCAGAAGTGATATGGCGAAGTGTTCCATCACCGTTAGCGAAAACTTCCACATCTTTTTCATCATCCTGGGTCACCACAGCCACCAAATCGCCATCCTTTACTTGGGCTCCATCTGCTTGAACCCACTCTTTGAGTCGTATGGTTTCGATCTCCGGATCATTATGTCCCGGAGCCTTAACTTTTCTCTCTTCTGCATACACCACTGGGTCATAAATGCCTATTGCAGAAAAAGGATCCCAAAAAAGCACCGTGGTCATACCGTTTACGATGGGCTTAAAGGTGGCATTGATCGATTCTTCTATAGACTCGACAGCTATTTTTCCATTTAATTTTTTTTGCTTGCCTTCTGAATCGGTTACCGTTACCTTGAAGGTTGATCCTTCTGTAAGTCCGCCCGCATTTGATTGATCGATTTCTACGCTTTGTTTTGACCACTTGTAGGTGTAAGGTGGAGTACCTCCTTTCACTACTACGTAAGCTTGACCGTCGTTGATCTTGGGTGATGGGTTCTCTGTGCGGACCTCAACTTCAAACTCTTGTGCTGATACGAGTAAGTGAGAGAGGATAACAAAACTCAAAAGGAGCGTTTTCTTGATCATAAATCTATCTTTCGTTGGCAAAGCCAACAAATATAACGGATTTATAGCGTTTTGATTAAAGTGGTTAAGTTGCTTTCAATTGCTGATCCACTATCCTTAGCCCTTCTTCAAAAGTATGGGGTTGATAGCCAATGTCCTTGGTCGCCTTTTCGAGAATGAAACCGGTCTTAGGAGGTCGTTTGGCTGCTTGATTCAAACTAGTGGATGAGACCTCCGATAATTGTGATTCGTTTAATCCAAAATACCTGGCTACTCTTCTCACTAATTCTATGATGCTCATGAAATCCTTACCGGATAAGTGATACACTCCTTCCGCGTCATTTTCAACGATCTGCATGCATCCCTTAGCCAAATCTTCCGCTAGAGTAGGCGACCGGAACTGGTCGTTGACTATGGTCAGGGGATCTCCCTTTTCCAGAGCAGATTTGGCCCAAAGTACAATGTTTGATCGACTCATTTGCTCAGCAACGCCATAAACGATTATGGTTCTGGCTATTGCCGAGGGACACTGAAGCCCCTTTACGACCTTCTCACCTTCTAACTTCGACCAGCCATAATAGCTTAAGGGATTAGGCTTATCTTCCTCTGTGTAGGGACCGGCTTCGCCATCAAAGATAAAATCAGTGGAAAGATGAAGAAAGAATGTGTTGTGTTTTTCACAAGCCTCTCCCAGAATCTTAACCGCTTCGATATTGGCCTTTCTACAACCTTCTTTATCCTCTTCGCAGGCATCCACGTTGGTCATGGCGGCCGTGTTGATCAAGTAATTCGGTTGGAACGAATCGAAAAGTGCTGATACGGCTGTAGCATCACTGATATCTAGAGAACGAAAATCAAAGCCTTCCTGCTTTTGAATTCTATTTTCTCCTTTGGATGTGGCTAAGAGTTGATATTGATCTGCATATTTTTCTTGGATCAGTTTTACGATCTTCTGGCCCAACAATCCATTACTTCCCGTGAGTAAGATTCGCTTTACGTCCATTCTTTTAGCTTTTCCACTTGATCGCTCATCCCCA
>Ga0207419_1000487_pt1 | contig 34831 bp, 35 predicted proteins | sample ElkSloMetagenome_4_FD_184723 | JGI IMG/M metagenome (GOLD analysis project Ga0207419, IMG submission 184723) | Hot spring microbial communities from Elkhorn Slough, Monterey Bay, USA - MD2A (version 2) | ecosystem: Environmental > Aquatic > Marine > Intertidal zone > Estuary: Microbial mat ...
GAACCGTTCTGTAGCGGAGCAACCACCCGGTTTGTCATGCTACCGCACAGGTTCTGCTATTTGAAAAGTATTGCCCCATGACCAACCCGTTTCAGACAGTCTCTCACAGTTGATATGCAAACCGGACGTTTCACCAGATGGAAGCCCGCTTCGCCTGCGGCAGCATCGCGGCGTTCGTGGTTCAAACGCCCACCACGTAACTCCTATAATCTGAAAGATCACCACTCACCAATCCCCATTTCCCGAACCCAGTTGTGACAGTAGCTGTCACACATATGTGCTAAACTCATACCATCGTGAATGCGATTGCAGCAGCAGGAAGCATACCAGAGCGAGGTGAAGTATGGCACAGCGAGTGAAAGAACGCGCAACTGCGCAAAATCTCCAGGCGGCATGGGAGCAGCGGGTGCGCACCGGGAACTTCAGCACAGCGATTACCGGCACACGCGAGGTACGCGTGTTTGGCAAGGCGGGTGATGCGCCGGTAACATTTCCTCAACTCCGCGCACCGGCCCCCGGCGAGACACTTGACGACCTGCTTGAAGGGCTGGCTCCCGATGAGCGCTGGGCGCTGACCCATGTTCAGCGCGTCGTTGACGTGCATCGCGCCGGCGGCCGGCAGACATTCGCAGTTCCGCGCGGTCAGGGCGGCATGGGAACGACAATGCCGCAGTTCGATCCCTGCGCAAATAGCGATATCCTGATTGTCTCGCAGATCACAGGCGGGTAACACCCGGTCAGTCGCAGAACCACCGATGCACACTGGTCATTTCCAACATCGGTGGTTCATAACTATTCGCCAGGTTATTTTGAAGAGCGGAAGGAGCAGCTACCCATGCCCAGTCTGCGCGCCGGTGACTATGATCTCGTTATGGCAATCCAGTCCCCGCGCGATGCCGATCGCTGGTATCGCGTGCTCGCCGGCCGGTACACAGCTACAACCAGCCTCTCCTGCGACTGCCCCGCCTGGATCTACAATCGCACCGGCAATCGTACCTGCAAGCATACTGCCTTTGCTGCGGAGCGATTACAGCCGACCACCCCGACACCAACCCTGACCATCCCCCGCATGCGGCTGGATCATCCGTTCATCGGCGCAACCCGGACGCAGTGGGCGCCCCTGCGCCAGTTTGTCCCCGCTGATGGCTGGGAATTGCATGTGGCGCGGGTGCAGATTGGCTCCGATGCGTTTCGCCTGATTGAGATGCGCGCCACTGGTCCGGACGGCATGCGCGCTGCCGGCACCGTGGCCCTGGCCGAACAGCATCACCAGACAGTTGGCGCGCAGGCCACCGCCATTGCCGGGTGGTCCGGTTACGCAATCGCGGCGGCATTCTGTCGCCAGGCCGGGGTACCGCTGACGGGGGAACCACCGGCACACTACCAGCTTGATCGTACCGCATCAGACCGCCGGCAAACCGGGGCGCAACCGGCAACCGACGACACCCGCGCTATTCTACAGATCGGCAATCAACGCGACCTGGGCGATGGTCTGACCCCCACCCAGCGGGCCGAAAATACCCTGCGGCTCTTCCTGGGCGCAACCACCTACGCCCTGCTTGAACAACGACACTTTCTGGATGTTTCGAGCGGCCTGCGACCCGACCGGGTCTACCGCATACGGCGCGATCCCCAGAAGCGCTACGAGCGCCGCATCCGCGTCTTTGAGGGCGGACGATATGTCAACGACTTCTGTGTGGTGCGGGCACAGTCGGTTCCGGAAGCCGATCACTACCTCACGGTCTATTTTGGCCTGATTGCAAATGAGGCATGGGTCTTATCCGTGGTTGGACACGGAAATGTGTTTTCCCCCTGGAGTGACGGCAGTGAGCGCGAAACCGTTCCCGCCGTCTGGCAACCCCGCGCGGCTCCCACCGTGGCTGCTTGACAGATTCGCCGAAACCCAGCATATATATAGAGAACAGAGAACAAAGGAACACAGAACAAAGCGCACCTGGTGCATATTCATTGAACAACATATTTGTTCTTTGTCCTTTGTTTGTCTGTTCGTTGGGTATTCATGCAACATATAGTGCCCGTCTGTAGATCAGTGCCATTTTTAGTTCTGGGAGCGTCAATAGTGAAGTCCAAGTTGAAGATTGCCATGATTAGCTCGGAGTGTGTTCCCTTTGCCAAAAGCGGCGGTCTGGCCGACGTGGTGGGAGCGCTACCAAAGGCATTACAGGCTCTGGGACACAAGGTTATCGTCATTCTACCGGGATATACCCACAATGGTCATGTGAACAATTTGCGTCCATTTCTTAGTCCGATGGGCGTCTGGATGGGGGACATTGAGGAGTGGTGCGCTGTGCAGACGACGGAGCGCGACGGCGTTACCTTCTACTTTATTCAGTCGGATAAGTATTTCGACCGCTACGCGCTCTACCATGATGCCGATTTTAATGATTATCAGGACAATCCGCGGCGCTTCGGGTTCTTTACCCGCGCGGCGCTACAGCTCTGTCGGGATATCGGTTTTGCGCCTGATATTGTTCATGCCCACGACTGGCAAACCGCGCTGGCCCCGGCCTATCTCAAAATCTGGCATTGGGATGATCCGGTCCTGAACGAGGCGGCCAGTGTCCTGACTATTCATAACATCGCCTACCAGGGCGTCTACAATGCCGCGCACTACGGCTACCTGGGGTTGCAGTGGAGTAATTTTACCCCCGACAAATTTGAGGACCATGGTCAGGTTAACTTCCTCAAGGGAGGCATCTACTACGCAGACCTGGTCAACACCGTCAGTCCGACCTATGCGCAGGAGACGCGTACGTCGGCGTTTGCCCATGGCCTGGCTCCCTATCTGAATAAAAAAGGTGATGACTACATCGGGATTATCAACGGGGTTGACTATGACCACTGGGATCCCTCCGTGGACAACCTCATCCCGGCGCGCTTTTCACGTCGCAGCCTGGCGGGGAAGGCGGCCTGCAAGCGCGAACTGCAGCGGCGCTTGCTGCTCGACGATGAACCGGATGTCCCGATTATTGGCATTATCAGCCGGCTGGTGCATCAGAAGGGGTTGGATCTGCTGGCCCAGGTTATCGAGCCGATTGTGCATAACATGCATGTGCAGTTTGCGATCCTGGGTTCGGGCGACAAAGGTCTGGAGTGGTATTACGGCGGGTTGCCGGCACGCTATCCCGGCGAGATTGGTAGCTTTATCGGCTACAACAACGAACTGGCCCACTGGATCGAGGCCGGGTGCGACTTCTTCCTGATGCCGTCACTCTTCGAGCCCTGTGGCCTCAACCAGATCTACTCGTTGCGCTATGGTACGCTGCCGATTGTCCGCGCAACCGGCGGCCTGGAGGATACCGTGCAGCAGTATGACGAGGCCACCGGTACCGGCACCGGCTTTAAGTTCTGGGAGCCGAGCGCACACGCGGTCTATCACACCGTTGGCTGGGCGGTCAGCACTTACTACGACCGCAGGCACCACCTGAAGGAGATGGTTCGCAGCGCGATGGGGCAAAACTTCTCCTGGAAGCGGAGCGCCCAGCGCTACCTGGAAGCCTACTCCCAGGCGACGGTGAATAAGATCTTGACGTTGGGGTAGCGCTCTGGAGTGCGGCAACCCTGCTGCCGCACTCCGCTGTCACAACGTAATGCAACAACTCAGCCGGAGTTGCCGGAGTTACTTTTACACTATCTCTGCGTTCTCTCTGGCTCGGATAATAAATCAGTATCAGAGGGGAAGCTTTTGTGGTAGGGACGCGCTTCTGCGCGTCCACAGCCCATCCCGCTGTGGGAAATGGTGAGGTACGGAGATACTATTCGCCTAATTCCGTGCCGCCATTCCGGCCGTCAGCACTCCGACATACTGCTGAAGTTCGGTCAGATCGGGCGCATGGGGCACCGTTTGCGTGTACTGTTCGAGATCTTCCAGACCATGCACCACCTGGCCCACCTGCACGCGCAGCAGACCCCGATCCCGCACTTCCAGAATATCGTCAGGGTCAAGCAAGAGCAGCCGTTCAACGGTTGCCAGCGCGCGGGAAAAATCTTTGCCGGTGAGGTAGGTCTGCTTGAGGTTCCGCAGCATACGCGAGAGAATGGCCCGTTTGGAGGGTGGCTCCATCACCTGCTGCATCAACGTGGGCGTCGCGCCGCCATAGGCCGTCGAGACCTGCTGCTCGCACTCGCTCCAACTCCAGAGCCGCCCACCGTTAAACGGATCAACAAAGATCTCTTCGTTGCAAGTGCTGTAGCGCGTAATAAAATGCCCCGGCAATGCCACCCCGCTGATCGGCAGTCCCAACCGCCAGCCAACCTCCATATAAATCACCGACAGCACAATCGGCAACCCGGTGCGCGTCTCCAACACCCGGTCAAGAAAGCTGTTGGCGGGGTTATGATAATCGGCAACATTGCCCCGAAATCCCAGTTCCGTGAAGAGATATGCATTCAAGGCGGCAATCACCTCATGCGGCTGCGTTAAATCTTCAAGCCGCAACCGCACGGTGCCGGCAATCGCATCAAGCTGCTGCAGCACAACTTCCGGTTCACCAATCCCCTGATCCTCCCAGGCAATACAGAAGGCAGCATCGGCCAGGGGCAGTTCTTCTTCCGGCAAATGGATCAGCATCCGAAAGCGCCGACGGGCAGGTGATTGCTGCATACGCAATGATTCTCCGTAGGGAAATTACACAGAGCCTGCTTCCATTCTACTACAAAGGGGACGTTCTGCGTGTAAAAAAAGTTTCACCAGGTGCGTGGCGTCAATATCGCCATAGGTGTGGCTTGCAACCGCACACATCCGGCTCAACAGTTGCCGTAGTGCTGCCTTCGGAACATTGAACATTAAATCCGGACATCGCCGGCTCGGAGTCGCGGTTTCAGCCGGACCAGGCATTCCCGCCAGGATGTCCCTGTCCCGGTAGGCATCCCACCGACTCAAGCCGGGACTCCCGGACATTCCATAGCCTGGCTATTTTCAAAATTCTGAAGGCGGCGCTACGTGAGCTACTCTTTTTCTTTGATCATCAAACATATTCACACCCTGATGGGACCGGCTACATCCGCTGCGGCGCTTTAATCCCCAGCAGGCCCAGCCCGTTGCGCAATGCCTGGGCGGTTGCCGCAACCAGCGCCAGCCGGGCTGCGCGGAGTTCCGGCGTCTCGGCCCGCAGAACCGGGCACTGCTCAAAGAAGACGCCAAACTCGCGCGCGGTGGTGTAGCACCAGTCTGCCAGGACAAAGGGCGCATAGCGGGTACCCGCCTCACGTACCGCCCAGGGCATCTTCGCCAGATGCTTGATCAGACTCTGCTCCGCCGGGTGAGTTAACGCTGCATACTGCACGGGCGCGTCGGCAGGTTGCCCGGCATCGGGTAGCTCTGCGGCGCGGCGAATGATCGAGCAGCAGCGCGCATGCGAATACTGCAGATAGGTCGCGCTGTTGCCCTCGCGTGAGAGCATCCGGTCCCAGTCCAGGGTAATATTGCGGCGGGTGTCCTGATAGAGATCATTATAGATCACCGCGCCGATACCTACCGCTTCGGCGACCGTGTCCTTCTCTTCGTCCGACAGATCCGGGCTCTTCTCCTCGACAACCGTGCGCGCCCGAGCCGTAGCTTCATCCAGCAGCGTTGCGAGGAAGATCATGTTACCCTTGCGCGTTGAGATGGTCTGTCCATCGGTATCAAACACGGTGCCAAACGGCACATGTACCAGTTCAATCGCCGCCGGCACATAGTTGATTGCGCGAGCCAGAGCAAAGAGCTGCCGGAAATGCAATTCCTGGGGCTGCCCGACAACATACGCCATTTTGGCCGGAGCAAAGGTCGCCTGACGATACTTGATCGTTGCCAGATCCCGCGTCAGATAGAGCGTCGCCCCATCGGAGCGCTGGAGCAGAAAGGTCGGGATACTCTTGTCCATGGCGTCTACGACCACTGCGCCATCGGCATCCCGCCGCGCTACTTCGGCATCAAGCGCATCCTGGATTACACCGGGCAGCATATCCTCGTAGAAGCTCTCGCCCAGCATATGGTCAAACTGCACCCCCAGCCGGTTATAGTTGCGCTGGTTGGCGGCCAGGGTCATCTCCACACACCACTGCCAGATCTGCCGCGCCTGCGGGTCGCCCTGTTCAAGCAGCAGCGAGCGCTGCCGGGCGACTTCGTCCAGTTCCGGGTGATCTTTCATCTCATCGTTGTAGCGGGCATAGAGTGCCTCAACCTGCGCCAGTTCCGCTTCGCCCTCGGCCTGCGGCCGGCCATAACGCTCAATCGCAGCAATAATCACGCCAAACTGCTTGCCCCAGTCGCCCAGATGGTTGTCGCCGATAGTCTGGTAGCCCAGGGCGCGAAAGATATTCACCAGCGAATGACCGATAATGGTGCTGCGGATATGCCCGACATGCATACGCTTGGCAACATTGGGCGAGGAGTAGTCAACCACCACCCGCTGGTCGTGGCCCTGGTCATCGTGACCGTAGCTATCACCCAGGTGGGTAATCTCGGTAATGACGGCGGCCGCCAGGCGCTCCGGGTGCAGCGTAAAGTTCAGGAACGGCCCGGCCGTCTCAACGGTACCCACCAGCGCGTCAGGCGCAAACTGCAGCGTGGCAGCCAGATCCTGCGCCAGTTTTGGCGGCGCAATGCCCAGTTCCTTGGCCGCGCGGAAGGTAGGAAATGCCATGTCGGCGGGGATGTTTGGTTTGGGTGTCTGTAGATCGATCAGCGCTGTCGGCACCTGATCGGTTGCACTGAGTGCCGCCTGGATCGCGGCGACGAAGCGGTCAAGCGCATATTCCATGCCGAAACTCCTGATATGAGCATGCCCTGTGGCGATGAATAATTCGCAATAAAAGAACTACTACTCTTTGTAGGTAATGTACTATACGGCCCGGCAGACCTGATGTCGCAGTCCGGATGCGGTACAGTCACGGTGGCTCGTTGGCAGTCCCTTCACTTACATCCCAAGTATATGCGTAGTGCGCTTCTGATGCAAACCGACGTGACTCCTATTCATCCGACTGTAAACCGAAATTTATCTTTTCCGCTTGATACGACCTGTTTGAATATGTTAGCATTGTCGTGTTCACATTCCAACCCGCTATCATCCATCCGATATTCGGTAAATTGTCATAATGAAGTGGAACCATATGGGCCGCCTTGTCTCACTGCGGTCGAGCATCCGCAAGAAGATTTTGCTCCTGATGCTCGGTCTGGCACTGCCGCCAATGCTGCTCGTCGGCTGGATGGGGCTGACGAGTCTGGAGCGTGCCCGCGCGCTGGTCGTTGCCGACGGATCGGAAGCCCTGCGGGCGCAGGCGGAACAAACTCTGGAGCAGCGGGCCGCCGATAAAGCCCGGCTCTATGATCAATCGCTGCACGCGATTCAGCAGCAGGTTGCGGGCGTGGCACGCTATGCGGAGCATCTCCTCGCTACGCCGGTACCACTGCCCATCAGTGGTCAGGTCTGGATTGCGCCGGATGGTCCCGACGAACGCACGCTTGCGCAGCATAGCGCGGCCGTTATCCACGCACGCCGCCTGATGCCCCTGCTTGACACCACGGTCAAGAATAATCCGCTCCTCACGCTGGGCTATATTGCCTTCGAGGATGGCGGAGTGCTGGCTTTTAATGATGAGGCGGTCATTGCGCAGATTCAGACGATTGCGCCTTTCGATCCCCGCGAACGACCCTGGTATCGGGGCGCACTGGAACAGGGCGAAATATTCTGGACGGATCTCTATATTGATGCCAATACGCAAACCCCCACGATTACCTGCGCCGTTCCGGTGCGCAACCCGCAGGGGGAGATTATCGGCGTGGTGGGCTTCGACATGCTGCTGACGACCGTTAAGCAAGATTTGCAAGCTGTCTTGATCGGAGACATCAGTACCAACGGCTATGCGCAGTTGCTCGACCATACCGGCGCGCTGCTGGCTACCCCCGAGCTGGCACCTGCTGCTACGCGCTGGAACGAGCCGGTTATAACCGAGAACTGGCAGACCTCGTCCAACCGGGATCTACGCGCCGTGGCGCAGCGGATGCTGGCCCGTGAATCGGGGACAGTTCAGATTACCCACAATGAAGAGCGGGTCTATATTGCCTTCGCGCCCATCACCGTGACCGGGTGGAGCATTGCCCTGGTGATCCCGGCCGGCGATATTGAGCAACCGGCGATCAACACCGGGTTGCAACTGGCAGAGAGTCAGGAACAGTTCCAGACCCGACTGCTGCTGCTGCTGGTTGTGAGTGCTCTGCTGATCTGCATGGCCGGTATTGTGATGGTCCACTCCTTCACCCGCCCAATTCGCGCGCTACGCCATGGTGTCCACCAGGTGGCCGGCGGGCACCTGGATCAGCGGCTTCCCCCGACAGGCACGGATGAGATTGGCGAACTGGTTCAGGCATTTAACATAATGACCAGTTCCCTGCAGCAGAAAGTTGCGGAACTGGAGGAGAATGCACATCGGCTCATGCTACTCAGTACGGTCTCAAACCAACTCAAAACAATGCTGGACCTGCCACACCTGCTGGAGATGATTCCTCGCATCGTCTGCGAGCAGTTCGGGTTTACGCGCGCGGTGCTCTACCTGGTGGAAGACGACATCCTGCGGGTGGCGGCGGCCTCGTTCGGTCCAGGTAATGAGGCGCAGGCGCGGCACTTTCTGGAAGTCGCCAACGCAACGCTGTTCTCGCTGGATAGTGCCGCCGGCATGGTGGAGAGTGTTCCTACCGGGCAGCATGATCCAACCATTCGCAACAGCCGGCCCGGAGTGCAAATACCGATTGTGGGGCGCGACGAGCGCGTTATTGGGCTGCTCTCCGCCGAGAGTTCCGTCCCGGCAGTCGGTATCTCCACGCAAATGCAGGGACAACTACACATGTTTGCACACATGGCCGGAGTGACTATCGAGAATGTGCGGCTCTACGATGACCTTGAACGGCAGGTCGCCCAACGTACCGCGGAGTTGCGATCAGCGCTGGAACGGGTGCAGCTTGCCGACCGGCGCAAGAGCGATTTTCTGGCCTCGGTATCGCACGAACTGCGCACCCCGCTAAATGCCATCATTGGCTTCTCAGCGGTGCTGCTGGACGATCTTGATCATCCACTCACGCCCACGCAGCGCGAGGATATGCAGAGCATCTATAGCAATGGTCGCTTCCTGCTCAATCTGATCACCGATCTGCTCGATCTGGCCCGCATCGAGGCCGGACATCTGGAGTTGGATCGGTCGCCTGTCGAGCCGGCAACGCTGATTGGCGAAGTTGTCGATACGATGGAAGGATTATGCCAGGATGGGGATGTGCGCCTGCTGCTTGATCTCCCGGACGATGTTCCCCATGTTGATGCGGATGCCGATCGGGTCCGCCAGATATTGCTAAATTTACTGTCAAATGCCGTTAAATTTACGGAACGGGGATCGATTACCATCAGCGCACACCGGACGCCGGCGGCATATCTCACGATCAGTGTTGTTGACACGGGCATTGGCATTCCGCTGGAACGTCAGCACCAGCTTTTTGATGAGTTTAGCCAGTTTCATGGACGGCGCAGCCGCACACGCGGAACCGGGTTAGGGCTGGCAATTACCCGTCGCCTGGTTGAGGCGCACGGGGGCACGCTCCGGGTTGAGAGTGTCCCCGGTCGGGGGAGTACCTTTACCTTTACGCTGCCCACCTGTATACCCATGCTAATGGCCGAAACGGTGACGGAGCCTGCGCCATGCTCCGCTCCACACCCGCTTGACGGCAATAGATAGACCTGGCGAAAGCGCAACAGAACACATACGGCAATAACAACTATGACAGAACAACCAGTTATTCTTTATATTGAAGATAATCCCGACAATCAACGCCTGATTCAGCGCATCCTGACTACACGCGGCTACACCGTGTTGATCGGCCGTGACGGCCCGGAGGGGCTGGCGCTGGCCCGCGAAACCCAGCCGGTGCTGGTGCTGGTTGATCTTAATATTCCCGGTCTCGACGGCTACGAGACAACCACGCGCCTGCGCAGTCTGCCACATCTGCATGCCACGCCGATTGTAGCGCTAACCGCCGATAATCGGCCCAGCGCACGGGAGCATGCCCTGGTCGCCGGGTGTGACGGCTATATCTCCAAGCCGGTCGATGTGCGCCGGTTGCCAAACCAGATTGCCGAGTTTATCTCCGGGAAGCGCGAGTTTGTACCCGCCGTTGTTGAGACCGCCGTGCTACGCGAGTATAACCATAAGCTGGTCGAGCGCCTGGAACAACGCGTACGTGAACTGAGTACTGCCAATGCAGAACTTCAGGAACTTGATCGGATTAAAAGCCAGTTTCTCTCGACACTCTCGCATGAACTGCGGACACCGCTGACATCACTGCTGGGATATCTCGAACTCTTCCTGCGCGGTACGCTGGGGCCGCTCAACAATACCCAGTACGAGGCGGTTACACTGATGCACCGCAATGCCGAGATACTGAGCCGGCATTTGAACAACCTGCTCTATCTGCAAGAGGCACGCTCGACCAGCCTGACGCTAACCAGCGTGCGCCTGACTGAGTTACTCCAGCAGGTGGTAGATGCGATCCAGGGCCAGATCCGGCAGCGCAATGTGCAACTGGATCTGCTGGTCACAGAGGTTGCGCCACTCCAGGCCGACGCGAACGCGCTCCAACTGGTGGTGCATAACCTGCTGGACAATGCGCTTAAATTCACCCCGGCCGGTGGGCAGATTGTGCTGTCGGCCCACGATGAACCATCACGCGTGCTGCTGCGGGTGGCCGATACCGGCTGTGGCATTCCCGAGGAAGCGATCGAGAAGATCTTCCTACCGTTTTACCAGATTGATAACTCACTGGCGCGGCCCTATCCCGGTAATGGCCTGGGCCTGGCGATTGTGCGACACATTGTTGAGGCGCATGCCGGGCAGATAACCGCGCGCAGCGTCCCCGGTCAAGGTACCATCTTCACCGTAATGCTGCCCCGCACGCCGGCAACCGGCGAAACCCCGAACGAAGCCGGCATCGGCGTGTAACCGGAGACAACCGCTACTCATCCCCGGCGATGAGATAGACCTCAACCTCCACGACACCGCGCAGTTGCGGATCACCCTCGATCCGGTGGAAATCGCGCATCACCGCATCGCCAAAGACATCCGGCAGGGTGTCCTGGAGCAGATCATTGATCGCCTGCGAAAGCCGCCCACCTTCGGCCGGCGTCGGCGCAACTCCAAATGTTAAAACAATTCCGGCACGCTTGCCCTGCAAATTGCCAAACTGCTGCCGGATCTGGTTGCGCAGACGCTGCTGCTCCTGCTGCCGCACATTGGCGTCGGCACTGAGCAGCGCATTGGCATTGGCGGCAAGCTGGAACTCCATCGCTTCCTGCGACAACACCACATCATCAAAGGCGATAATGCGCCCGGTTGGACTGGGCCCCGGCGTGTACGTTGGGAAGGGCGTATAGGTCGGCGCGGGCGTCGGACTGGGACCGACGGTAAAGGTCGGGAAGGGCGTATAGGTCGGCGCGGGCGTCGGGCTGGGCCCCGGGGTGTAGGTCGGCAACGGCGTGTAGGTGGGCAGCGGCGTCGGACTGGGGCCAACGGTGTAGGTGGGCAGCGGCGTCGGGCTGGGACCGGCGGTAAACGTCGGGAAAGGCGTGTAAGTCGGGCCGGGTGTGTAAGTCGGTGCGCGCGTCGGGGTCAATGTTGGTGGGAGTGGCGCAAATGAGCCGCTCGGCGCAGCTACCAAAAAGATAACCGCCAACCCTAGCAGCAGATCGGCAAAAAGCCAGCCACTCAACAGCGTTGTATCGCGGACACGCGGCTGGGACCTGCGCTGCCGCATGAGCGTCTCCTTCAGGTATTCAATGGTTCCGGTACGGTTCAGATGATAGAGCGCTGTCCCTGTGTCAGTATGGTATCACCGCTCGGCCTCCGGGGGCACCTGCGCCAGATTTTCTTCAATCGTGCGGTTAAGCTGCTGCAAGGACTGCACTGCGGCCTGCATCTCCTGCGTCCAGCGCTCCAGCATGCGCCGCTCATGCGCGACTGAGGCGAGAAACTGGGCCTGCGCCGCCGCCAGATCCCCGGCAGAGGTACGCATATCCATGACGGCCTGCGTACTCTGGGTTGCGGCATGCGCAAAAGTGGTGACGGCATCGCGCAGGTCGATCCCCATCGTCTGAAAACTGCTGCCCATCGTCTGGAGATTGGTACCCATCCCCTGCATATCGATGCTGGTGGTCCGGTAGGTATCGGTGAGCAACCGCAGTTGCGCGGTCGCCTGGCGGATGGTGTTCGCAAACTCCTGCTGCTGGTCACGCTGCTGATCGGCCAGTTGATTGAACGCATCAGAGAGAGAGTTCAGAATGCGCCCCTGCTGCATCGGGATCTGGTGTAGCGATTGCGCCGCCGTCAGCATGCCCTGCGTGCCGGTTACAAAATCGCGGATGAAGTTTGAGAGGTCGCCAACCTCCTTCTCCTTGCGCTCAGCCAATTCCTGAACACGCATGCGCTCCTGCCGCAGTTCGTTCAGCATTTCCTGGGCGACATAGTCGAATTGGGAAAGGAACCCGGACGTCTGACGGGTGCGCCGGGCAGTCAATGCCAGCGAGGCATCGGCCAGAACGCCGGAAAGTTCATCGCGCACCTGATCCGCATACCGGTCGGCCTGACTATTCTGTGCCAGCACCAGAAATGTCAGGATGGCAACAATTGCCAGGAGAATACCATCGATCAGCGCAATGGTGCTGAGGCGCACCCCCAGGATCCCTTCCTGCCACAAATAGAGAAATGCCTGTGCCGCCAGATCGGGATTGGCCGCGACAACATCGCCATAATTCTCCAGCGCCAGCCAGATGCCAATCCAGGTAACGGCAATAGGCATAAAGATCAACACATTGCGCAGCACCTCAAGAAAACGCACACTCCCGCCGCCACGGCTACGCACCTGGTCGGCAATTGTATCGGGGTCGATAAGTTGAAAAATATCAGCGACGGCCCAGGTATCCGCGGCCTGCTCCCCTTCAACGGCGGCTCCCAGGTCGCGCAGACGCTCCGCGGCACCCTGTGAACTGGCCTCAACATCGTCGGCCAGATAGTCTAACCGCTGCCTGAGAGTCGCCGAGCGCTTCAGCATAACATTCTCCAATTTACTTTCTCCATGCGATCAAGCACGATCCGTGGGCCAGAACCCGGCACCCTTGCCGTGAGCAGGATCACACCGGGATCACCGGCTCGCACAGATTGATGCAGCATCAACGTGGTAGGTATTGTATCACGATGTCTCGCTTCCCCTGAACCAGCGCAACATGATAAATGCGTGATACCTGATAACTTATGTCAAACAAAAAGAGCCACCTCGCACAGGTAGCTCTACAAAACCGGATATGATAATGATGAACGTTCGCTTTAGCACATCCAGTGCCGGGACCACGGGGCGTTCCGCGCGGCAAGCAGAACCCGCTGCACCCGGCCGATGCTAATAGCGGTCACGCGGAGGCCGCGAGCCACCACGGCGGTTGCCACCACCGCCACCACCACCACCACCTTTGCTTTCAGCCTCGTTCACACGTAACGGTCGCCCATCAATTTCATGTCCGTTAGTTGCATTAATCACCGCAACAATATCATCGACCTCCATCTCCACAAACCCAAACCCCCGTGAGCGACCCGTCTCACGGTCGTTGATTACCCGTGCGCGCTGCACGTCCCCGTGGGGGCGAAAGATCTCTTCCAATTCCGCATCGCCAACACTCCACGGCAGGTTCCCAACAAACAAGTTGACGTACATCAGTACACTCCCATTCCACGTTTGCACGTGGCAGCACTCATAGCGACCGGTACATTGACCTCCAGGCCGCCGTTCCAAAAACCAGATCTCCGATACGCGCCAGAGGTTCGACCGGGTGCCGTACCTTCGCTCTCGCGCTACAACGTACACCCCTCTGAGCGAAAGAGGTTCTGCTGAGCACACCGGGGACAGTTGAGAAGAACTGATGCGGGGTCGCAGCGGTAATACGTTGTCGGATGGGTGCAGTATAGCATGTTTTACACCAGTTTGGGAACCTGGTCGGGGGAAAAAGTTAGCAATTCGTAAAAAATGCACAACAACTATACGCTACCAGCAGCGGCAGGCATGGGAGCGCAATAACACTCTGGCGCATTCATATCACGTATATGCTCTATTCACGCGTGAATGAGTAAGGCCGGTTCTTCCCAGAAAATACTACACTTTCTTGACTGCAAAAATAAGAAAGTGTTATAAACTCTTGCCGGTGTAATCCTATCCTACCACAACAATCAGAATAGAGCGGCACATATTTCCCAATGTTTCAGTCCGATCTGCACAACCAATTCCGTGCTACCGCTCCATTGAGCACCGAACACGCCGAATAGTTGCCAGCAACTCGATATTGATTGCGATTTTTAGTACAAACTCATCAGCCCCGGCAGCGATTGCCACCTGACGATACCCTTTGGCCTCGAGAAATCCCAGAACAATTATTTTGACCTGGGGTAGCGCTGCCCGCACCTGAGGAATGATCTGCAGGCAACGCATACTGTTGAGACCCGTGCCAAGTAAAAGCACATCGGGTTGAAGCGTTCTAGCCTGGGTCAACGCATCTTCGCCACCATTAGAGGTTCCTAGAATAACAAGTTCATTATAGTAGTAATCCTGTAATAAACCCACGGCAATGCGTAAAAAGACCGGGTTGCTATCGATAAGCAGCACCGAAACGGGTTGCATAATGTTCGCCTTTTACACCCATCCTTCCAGGAAGGTCCATCAGGAGATACCCAATCGGGGCGTTCTTTCCATTAACAGAACACGAGTTACACGGTGGGCATGCAAACGAGATGTTTGACCCGATGGAAGCCCGCGTACGCTCTGTCGTATGACAGGACGTGCGCGGTCGGTGCCAAGCCAGGTGTTCACCGGGAAGAACAGCCGGATTCGCCTCCGGCAGAGGGCGGTACCGGACATCTTAATTGACACGCGTTACGCGGTCGGTTCCCAACCAGGCATTTATCGGGATAACCGGCCCGACTCGCCCGCGGCAGCATGGGACATGCTTGTTCTTTGCCCTGCCGGCAGCGATATCACCCACCAAACGCGGGATCGCCTGATCCATGGCAGCAGTGATCGTTTCGCGGGTTTCGCGCATGGCGTGGTGTTCGTGGTCCAAGCGCCCACCGCGTACCTCCTGTTCATTAACACGCGTTACGCAGTCCCTCTCCCGGCAGAGCATGTCGCCTCCGGCAGGGTGGAAAAAACCATCCTTTTGCACACACATTGTTGCACAAGGTGCAACAATGTGTGTGCAAAAGAAAAACAGGACCATGCTGCCGCAGGCGAAGCGGACTTCCATCGGGTGAAACGCCCGGTTTGCATGCCCACCGCGTAACACCCGATGTTATACCAACTGGTCACCCGACCTTGCGCTCATACTGTCGCCCGCCAACGACCCGCAGCATAGGGCGCGGCGCAGGCTCCGGCAAATTGATAACCACCGATGGCATTTCGTCCGGTAGTTGGGTAAAGACAACCGAGTTATCAATGCCATACCCAACCGAGATATTCCCGTCGGCGTGCCAGTCGTTCATCCATTCCTGTCCATTTACCAGATAACGGTAATGATAGGCCTGTCCGGCATCCAATTCCAGCGTGACACTCCAGGTAACATCGCCGAGCCGTAAGGGCGTTGCCGTATTACTCCAATGATTAAAATCACCAACCAGGTGAATAGTATCGGCCCAGATAGCGGCAGGAAGTGAAAAATTCACGCGAACTTTACCAACATTGCCTGGTTCCTTGGTTATCATGGTATGACTCCCTTGTCATTCCAATGCGCTTGACATATCCTTCACAATCACCGTGGGGATGGTCTGGCACAGATAGCGCTACGGGGAAGACGAGAGTAGGAGTAGCAGGCAATCAGCGCCGGGACGATAGTTTTTGAAACCGATTGTAATGAGGTTGTTAAAACCTGGTTATAGCTTACCCGATAGAGCGCGCCATGGCTATGCGTAGACCTACGTAATTCTGGGAAGAGATGGGTACTATCTTTCCGCGTGAGCCCGGATAGGTGAGTACAATCACCTGCGCCGATAGAGACGCTATCTCCTACCGTCTCTGTCGGCAGGACGATAAATAGGTACATAGACGGAGATGATCCCCCCCAAAAGTCCTATTTCCTTCATTCGTTGCCTGTGCTATAGTTGCCAACGGTACAAAATGTTGTACCACTTGTTGACTCTGGCACTGCGGCCTGGGCCACCCTGGTGAAGAATCTGCCGCTGTGCTCTGTTTGCCACTGTCATCCTTCGTGCAGCGGTTCTCTCGGTCTCTACGCCACTTCATCAGGAACGTCCGGCTGCCGGGAGGTATGTATGGAACAGAACAGAATACTGGAACGCTACTGGTGCGCCACGGTTCACGGCTATCCCATTGTGGTTGAGGAACATCGGAGCGACATGGCATATACGATTGAGTTTTATGATGGGCGCGCATATCCGTATGGCGATGGACAGAAGATCACGTATCTACCCGATGGTGAACGTCTGACGGTAGAAATGCTGTTAGCGAAACATGCAGCATAAGGCGCACATCAGTCCATATAACAAATTGAGTTGATTTTACGCTGGGTGTAACTCAGCCCGGAACGCCACCAGGCATATGCCTGGCGGCGTTTTTGATTCCGTAGATCTGCGTAGACACAACTTGCAACGGCATACCTCCCGGTTGTGTAAACCAGATCACAGTCCTGCCTGACCTCATCCTGTTATGCTTTTCATACGAATACCGAGCCGGATTTTATATGGCATGAATTACGCGATGCAGTCGTATTTCGGTCTGTTGACCGCCCAAAAGCCGCTTCGTCTGCGGCAGGCAATTTCGCCTCCGGCAGGGCAGAAGATTCCATGCTTGTTTGTGAACAAGCTATATCAGGACCATGCTGCCGCAGGCGAAGCGGGCTTCCAGCAGGTGAAACGTCCGCGTTGCATGGCAACCGCGTAACTCCTGACATATGAACAGGACTTACGCGGTCGGTTCATCAAACCGGGCGTTTCACCCGGTGAACGGCAGAATCGCCTGCGACAGCATGGTCCTGTTTTTATCTTTTTCACAAAACATTTGCACCGGGTGCAAATGTTTTGTGAAAAAGATAGGAATCTTCCACCCTGCCGGAGGCGAATCGGAGCGTTCATTCAGATGAACATCTGATTTGGAACCGACCGCGTAACTCGTGTCATATGATACTTCTCTCAGGAGCGATCAATGCATAAACGACTGATTGCCGGATTACTACTCGGCACCCTGATCTTGACTGCGTGTGGTGGGAGCGGGTCTGTCGCGCCCGCTGCGCCTGCAGAATCCGTAACCCAGGCGGAATCCGAATCGACAGGAACATCTGCCAACCCAACCGACGCAGCAACGAGCATCACCGCGCCGGCAGTAACCCTCGAATCGGGCAGCGTGGAGCGTCCCGCCTGGGCCAATGCTAACTGGAAGACCAATTTTGCCCGCCACAGTGTCCCTTTCGATGAGATTATGTCCGGTGGTGTGGGGCGCGATGGTATTCCCTCCATCGATGCGCCGGAATTTATCGGCAACACGGAAGCGCAGGAGTGGCTGGCCGATAACGAGCCGGTCATCGCGCTGGAGATCGACGGCGATGCGCGCGCCTACCCGCTGCAGATCCTGACCTGGCACGAGATTGTGAACGATACCGTCGGCGATGTGCCGGTTGCCGTAACCTTCTGCCCGCTCTGCAACTCGGCCATCGTTTTTGACCGGCGCGTGGCCGGGGAAGTCTACGAGTTTGGTGTGTCGGGCCTGCTACGCAACTCCGACCTGGTGATGTATGACCGCACCAGCGAGTCACTCTGGCAGCAATTCACCGGCGAGGCGATTATCGGCGACCTGACCGGCACACAACTGACATTCCTGCCATCCAGCCTGATCAGCTTTGCCGACTTCCAGGCGGCCTACCCTGAGGGCCAGGTTCTGGCGCAAGACACCGGCTTCAACCGGCGCTACGGCGTAAATCCCTACACCAACTATGATGCCGGCGGTGGAACGCCATTCCTGTTTGATGGGGAAATTGATGAGCGCCTACCGGCAATGGAGCGGGTGGTGGCAGTGACACTTACGAAAACAGATGGCACAACGGTGGATATGGCCTACCCGCTCAACTCTCTGGTGGAAGCGGGCGTTATTAACGACACCGAGCATAACCTGGCAGTCTTTCACCGGCCGGGAACCAGCAGTGCGCTCGGAGCCACTCAGATCGCCGAGGGCGCAGATGTTGGCGCGGCAGGCGTATTTGACCCGCGCCTCGACGACCAGACGCTGACCTTCCGCCGCGAAGGGGCAACCATTGTGGATGAGCAGACCGGCAGCACCTGGAATATCCTGGGGGAGGCAACCGGCGGCGCACTCGAAGGCCGCCAACTGACGCCGATCATCCATGGCAACCATTTCTGGTTTGCCTGGGCCGCGTTCCACCCGGATACGCTTGTCCATAGTCCGTAGTTCACGGAACAACCGATCCACAACACAACAAGGCCCCCGGGGGTTCTTCCCCGTGGAGGCCTTGTTGTGTTGTTGGGGGGAATGTGAAGAGAGTGTAGCATAACGGTGGAGATATGTGCGTTGTGATTTGGTAATAGAATGGTAAAAGTGACAATTACTTTTTGACACCCGCCCGCCTCTCGTTCATACTATAAAGATACCATTCCTCTTCGGCTACAACCGGCGGAGCAATCTATGATACCGACAACCTATGTGCGGCTCTTCCTGGTACGCCACGGAGAAGCCGCCGCAAATGTTGAGATGCGCTACCTGGGAAGCCAGGATGACGCATTGACTGAACGCGGAACCCGGCAGGCGGAGCAACTGGCGCATGCGCTCGGCCAGTTGCCCATTGCAGCAGTCTACACCAGTCCCCTGCGCCGCGCTGCTATGACTGCCGCCGCGATTGCCCAGGCATGCAACCTTCCGGTCCAGGCGGACGTCCGTTTACGCGAAGGAGCATTTGGCGCATGGGAAGGTCTGACGCGGGCCGAGGTGCTGGCCCGCAGCGAGCATGATGCCGCACTGCTGGCGCAGTGGGAGCATGATCCCGGCTGCGCGCCGCCGGAGGGCGACTCACTCGAAACCATACAGACCCGCAGCCTGGCATGTATCCACGATCTGCAAGCCCACCATACGGGGGACTGGATCGTCCTGGTCAGTCATGTCAGTCCTATCAAGGCACTCCTCTGTGCCACGCTAGGGGTATCCCTGACGGTGGGCCGGCGGATGTTCCTTGACCCGGCCACCATCAGCGTCATCGACTGGGGGGAGCGTCCGATTGTACGCCTGTTCAACGCGCATGCCCATCTGGGATGGGATTCGGCCCGCTGGATGCTTCGACAACATTGAGCAAGGAGAGGTACTAGATGACTATCCCCCGAAGGTTCACTGCAAACCTTTATTCTGACGCATTGCGGTGGATCTGGCGGTCGGTTATAATGGAATTCAGGAGGACATTATGACTGAATCAGGTACGACAACTGATATACAGACCCTGATCCAGGAAGGAAATGCGGCACTACTGGCGGGCGATACGTTTGAGGCACGCCAGCGCTTTCGGCGCGTCGCCGAGATAGAACCGGAAAATGTCGAAGCGTTGAAGGGTCTGGCCGGTTCGGTGCGTCCCTACCGGGAAAAACGTGATTATCTGCAACAGGCGCTGACTTTTGACCCGACCAACGGTGAGGTGCGCGCCTTCCTTGACTATGTTGAAGCCAAGTTAGCTGCTGGTGAGGTGCTGGCGCCGCGGGGTGTCTCAATCCAGGAAGTGCCGGGCATCGGCGCATCTATGCCTGAGACATCGACGGCTGAGACTACCGCCGAAAATGGGTCCGGCTATACGCCAGGTGCGCCTGAAGGCGAGGCCGAGGCAACATTAAGCTGTGTCTCCTGCGGTACCTCCCTGACCGATATGAAAAGGGTGGAATGGACACCCGTCGGCCAGATCTGCGCCGAGTGTGCCCGCGCGCGCCGCCCACGTAACTATCAGGTCGAGCCGAGTCATCTGGCAATTGCCGCATCAATTGCATTAATCAGTTCGATCCTGGTGAGTGTTCTGGTTGTTATCGTTTTGGGGCGAGTTGGCTTCTTCAGTTTTATTCTTGCCTTCATCATTGCACCAATTGTTGCCGAGTTTATTGTGCGTATCCTTGATCGGTTGACCGGCGCAAAACGCGGTCGCTCAATGCAAATAGCGGTCGGTGTCGGGCTGGCGGTGGGCGCAACTCCTCTGATGCTGCTGACATTCTCGCTGACTCTCTTGTTGTTCACAATCATCGGTATTAGCACCGCCGTCGCTCGTTTACGCTAAAATGTGCGCTTCAGTACATTCGATATGCGAATCGTGACAGGTGTCACGGAGAGATAATCGAATTGTTATAGAATTGTTACAGACAGAACTTGCATAATGTTCCCATCCATAGCTATAATTGCAAGGAATATTGTCAGGTACTGTCGAAACAAAAGATCTTCACCCGGTCAGTGGCTGTGTGTCGAGTTGGCACAATTCCTGAGTATATTGATCCGACGAATTGTAGTACGGTAGTATTACCAGTGTACTTCTTTCGTGTATACAAATTACACACCATCGTACCGTAACCCACCCGGCGAGAGAATGTATGCAGGCGATTGAATGTTGTACGTTAGAGAGGAAGTGCAATGGAGCAGGTCCCACACAGTATGAACCGCGCTGTGCGTGGTACACAAAATCCCCTCGATGAGGTGGAACACCAGCTACGCGATAATATTTTTGGGCAGGAGCGCGCTATTGAGAGTGTGATCCGGGTTTTAAATCGCGCTCGCTTCGGATTCTCGGCGGGTAATCCACGACGCCCCCGGGCAACGCTTCTTTTCCTGGGACCCACTGGTGTCGGTAAAACGGCCACTGCACGCCGTCTGGCGCAACTTCTGCGGCCCGATGGTGAGGCGTTCCTCAAGGTTGACTGCTCGCTTTTCAGTCAAGGCCACGAGGTTTCAGCGCTGGTTGGCGCGCCACCCTCGTATGTCGGGCGCGATCAGAAACCGCTGCTCAACCCGGACATTATTGAGCAGGATAATAGTATTGTGCTCTTCGATGAAATTGAGAAGGGTCAACCGGAATTGTGGAACCTGCTCCTGCAAATTATGGAAGATGGGGAGATCCTGCTGCTCAATGGAGGACGCCGGGTATCATTCCAGAATAGCCTGGTGATTTTGACGACCAACGTCGGTGCGAAGGAGATGGTAGACTACCTTGACCGGCGCACCATCGGCTTTCGCACGACAACCCAGGATGTCGAGGCAACGGGACAGCAGATCTTCCAGATCGGCTTTGAAGCGTTGCAACGCGTGTTCCAACCGGAGTGGATCAACCGTCTGGATGAGATTATCGCGTTTCGTCCGCTCTCCAGCGAGACACTGGGCATGGTGCTTGATCGGATGATTGAAGAGAGTAATGAGCAATATTTACGGCATGGCATCAGCGTGGAGTTGACCCCGGAAGCTAAAGAGTATTTTCTAGAGAAGGGCTTCGAGCCGCGCTTTGGGGCGCGTCCGCTGCGCCAGCGGTTGCTCAAGGAGTTAGATGCACCGCTGTCCGACTTGCTGGCATCGGGGGGCATTCCTCACGGCAGTCGGGTGATGGTTGTCGCTACCGGCATTGACAAGCATGGACAGGCGCTGGACTTCTTCTTTGAGGAAGCGCCGGAACTGCTGCGGCGAGCGGAGGAACTGCGCGCGGAAGAGGTCGGGCGTTCATCGAATGATGGTCCCCAGCAACCCAGCGTGAGCCTGAACAGTGAGCGTGCGGGTGGCCTGGAGAATACGGCCAGCAATGCCGGCAGTAGTGGCGGTGCGGGCGTCCGTGGTCCGCGTGTCACGCCCCGACGCAACATTGAGAGTGGGCGCAACCACTGACTCTCTCCAAAAAGATCTGGATTTACGAACCGGCCCTGCCAATGGCAGGGCCGGTTCTGTTTTTCTTCGCAGTATGCAACAGCTTAAGGAAATATAAAGTTCTGCGGTGGGCATGCAAACGGAACGTGTAATTGACAGGAGTGACGCGGTGCGCCTTCAAACCGGGCGTTTCACCCGATGCGGGCCCGATTCGCCGGTGGCCGCATGGAATCTTCCGCCCCGCCGGAGGCGAATGTTCCTTCCAGGTTCGTAACCATGTCACGCGTGTAATTGACAGGAGTGACGCGGTGGGTCTGCAAACTTGGCGTTTGAGCACAGTAACGGCCGGATTCGCCTGCGGCAGCGTGGTACTTGTTTCTTTTTTCATAAAAAATTTGCACTGTGTGCAAATTTTTTATGAAAAAAAGGATGTTTTCTTCCACCCTGCCGGAGGCGATATCAACGTCCGGGGGAGGGATCGCGTAACTCCTGTGAGTTACAGGACTTACGCGGTCACTTTCAAATGAGGCATGTGCCTGAACGAACGGCCCGATTCGCCGGCGGCCGCATGGTACTTCTTTAGCTTGTTGGCAGAAATGATGCACAATGTGCATCATTTCCGCCAAAAAAGATGTCCCATTCCGCCCGGACGGAGACGATTCCGGCTTCCATCTGGGCATATGTCCGATTTTTACGCCCACCGCGCAAGCGCTCGTGTGCGGAACAGACGTTAAAAATAATATACACAGTTTTTCCTGTTTTTATTGACACTACCGCGAATATTTGCTATACTTCCGATCAGTTCCAGAGAGAGGCATTCATCATGATAGGTTTTTCCGGTTCAAGTTCTGTCAGCTTGATTCTGCAACATCTGCAGCGCCATGGACAGGCCACCGTCAAAGAACTGGAGGAAGTTCTGGGAGTCAGCACCACGGCGGTGCGTGAGCATCTGGCGCATCTCCAGGCGGAAAGTCTGGTTTCAACCAGCACGGTACGGCGCGGCCCCGGCCGGCCCCGGCTGGTCTACACCCTCACCCGCAAGGCGCATAATCTCTTTCCCAAGCAGTATGATCTGCTGATCAATTTACTGCTCAAAGAAATTGCCGCCGTTGGTGGGGCCGAACAGGTTGATCTGCTGCTGGAGCGGGTGGGGAAGCGGCTCGCCGGCGAGTATGCCGACCGCATCAGCGGAAACGATATTCCGGCGCGTCTGGCCGAACTGCGCGCCCTGCTGGAGGCCCGTGGCATCCCGGCGGAAGTCCACCAGTCCGGCGATGGGCTGCATATCTTCGCCTGTCCCTACTTTGACGTGGCGCAGAAACATGGCGAAGTCTGCGCAATGGAGCGGCAGATGTTAGAAGAGGTGCTGGGGGGGAAAGTCGAGTTGGAGCATTCCATTCGCGAAGGTCATCATCGCTGTCGGTTTGTTGTCAATAAGGAACAATCCCAGGTATAATATTTTTACTATCCCAGATAGAGGAGTCTATGAGTAACGATCTGATCATTAAAGATCTGCGAGCAACGATTAACGACAAGGAAGCGGGTGAGCGCGAGATTCTGCGCGGTCTGAACCTGACCGTACGGCAGGGAACGATCCACGCGATTATGGGGCCGAACGGCAGCGGCAAGAGCACGCTGGCCCATATTATTGCCGGTCATCCCAACTATGAAGTTACGGGCGGCGAGATCTGGTATAAGGATCAGAATATTCTGGAATTGGAAGCCGATGAGCGTAGTAAACTGGGGCTGTTCCTGGCATTTCAGTACCCGGTTGCCGTGCCGGGTGTAACGGTTGCTAACTTCCTACGCGCGGCGGTGAATGCGCATCGGGCAGAAGCGGGCAGAGATCCCAAAGAGACGGCCATTCCGGTGGCGGAGTTCCGCAAACTGCTGCGCTCCGGAATGAAGCAACTGGAGATGGATGACAGCTTTGCCCGGCGCTACCTCAACGAGGGCTTTAGCGGCGGTGAGAAGAAGCGGTTGGAGATTCTCCAGATGACCCTCCTCAAGCCGAGCATGGCCGTGATGGATGAGACCGACTCTGGCCTTGACATTGATGCGCTCAAGGTTGTCTCCAATGGTGTGAATGCGCTGGCCGGCTCGGAGATGGGTGTGCTGATGATTACCCACTATCAGCGGTTGTTGAACTATGTCAAGCCGGATGTTGTCTCGGTGATGATGGAAGGGCGTGTTGTCCGCGAGGGTGGCCCGGAACTGGCGCTGGAGTTGGAAGAGAAGGGCTACGACTGGCTCAAGGAGGAAGCGGTCAGCCATGCCGGCTAAGAATGAAAAGTATGATACCATGGTCCAGCACACATTTAGCACCCTGGCTGAAATAACGAGCGAGCAGATTGCCGAGGTTGCGCGAGCAGCAGGCGAACCGGCGTGGCTGGTTGAGCAGCGTGTTACGGCCTGGGATTTCTTTGCCCAGGCATTGCCCCCCGAGTGGCGGCGCACCGACCTGACAAAACTGCAACCGGAGGGCATTACGCCGCAGACCAATCCGCAGGGGACGATCCTCGATTGGGATAGCTCACTGGCGCAGCGCGGCGTGATGTTTATGACCTTGAAGGATGCCGTGCGCAGTCATGAGTCCCAGGTACGTGAGCGGTTGGGCACGCTGATTGATGCCCTTAGTCACAAGTTTAGCGCGTTGCGGGCGGCACTCTGGCAGGATGGCGTTTTTCTCTATGTGCCGAAAAATGTTGAGGTAGAACTGCCGTTGCGTGTGCGCTACAAACTGTCCGACGGTAGCCGGTCGATCTTTCCCTACTCGCTGGTTGTGCTGGAGCGCGGCGCGCGGGTGACATTTATTGAAGAGTTTATGTCACAAGATGCGGCCGAGTCCTGCCTGGCCGGGCCGACCACTGAGATATTCGTGGGCGAGGGTAGCGCAATCCGCTTTGTCAGTGCCCAGCAGTGGGGCAAGGGCATGTACCATATCGGCAGTCAGTTGATCAACCTGAAACGTGATGCGCACGCCGAGTGGGTTTCGATTGCGCTGGGTGGGCAGGTGCAGCATATCGAGGCCGAGGCGCGGATGCAGGGCGACGGTAGCGGGATCACCTGGTACGGCGCAACCTTTGCCGGCGATGATCAGCAGTTGTTGACGGCTCCCTGGTTGCGCCACGCCGGCAGTAATAATGAAAGTCACATGGACTTCAAGACGGTTGTCACCGGCAGCGGGTATAGCGTCTTTGACGGCATGATCAAGATTGAACATGAATCGCGTGCCGCCAGCACCCGCCTGGAGGAGCATGCGGTGCATTTGACACCCAAAGCACGCAACGACTCAATCCCCGGCCTGAGGATTGACACCAACGATGTTGCGAAAGCTGGCCACGCCAGTACCAGCGGTCAGGTAGACGAAGAGCAACTCTTCTACATGCGCACCCGGGGGATTAAGCCGGACGAGGCCAAGCGGATGATTGTGATGGGTTTGTTTGAGCCGGCGATTGATGCAATTCCGGTCGAAGATCTGCGCGAGACCCTGATCGCCGCAATTGAGGGCAAGATATAGTAAGTAGCGTCTTCTGCGTCTGGCGTAGCAGCGGTTTTTTGTTGCGCCAGATGCGGCAGAGCATACGGGAATAGTTCAGGTTATGACAGCACCAACACCATCGTTTTCGCTCTTCGATGTTCTGGCATTGCGCCGTGATTTTCCCATCCTGCATCAGGAGATGAACGGCAAACCGCTGGCGTTTCTGGACAGTGCCGCATCGTCACAGCGACCCCGGCGCGTTATCGACTGCATGGAGGATTATTACCGGCGCTACCATGCGAATGTGCATCGCGGCATCTACCGCCTGAGCGAGGAGGCCACATTCGCCTATGAACGGGCACGCGGGAAGGTTGCCAAGTTTATCGGCGCAGCAAACCCGCGCGAGATTATCTTTACGCGGAATACCACCGAAGCGATTAATCTGGTTGCTTATGCCTGGGGCGCAGCCAATCTGCGCGAGGGTGATCGCATCCTCCTGACGGTGATGGAGCATCACTCGAACCTGGTGCCCTGGCAGATGCTGGCCCAGCGTACCGGCGCGCACCTGGATTATGTCGGGATTGACAGCCAGGGACGATTGGTGTTGGAAGAGCTTGACCAGTTGCTGTCTGAGCGGACGAAAATTGTTGCCGTGACCCACCAGTCGAATGTCTTGGGGACAATTAACCCGGTCAGGGTGATTGCCGAGCGAGCGCATGCGGTGGGCGCGCTGGTTCTGGTTGATGGCGCGCAGAGCGTGCCGCATATGCCGATCAACGTCCAGGATCTCGGTATTGACTTTCTGGCATTCAGTGGGCACAAAATGTGTGGGCCGACGGGGGCCGGGGTACTCTGGGGACGGCGCAAGTTGCTGGAGTCAATGCCACCTTTCCTCGGCGGTGGGTCAATGATTAAGCTGGTCGAACTGGCGGGGAGCAGCTATGCCGATGTGCCGGCCCGCTTTGAGGCGGGTACGCCGGCGATTGCCGAGGCAATTACGCTGGGTGAAGCGGTCGATTTTCTGAGCGAAGTCGGTATGGAAGCGATTCACCGCTATGAGGATGAACTGCTGGAGTACATGCTCAACCGGATGGGCGAGGTTGAAGGGCTGACGATCTATGGGCCGCATACGACCGAAGCACGCGGCGCGGCGGTCTCCTTCGCGCTTGACGGCGTACATCCACATGATGTTGCCGCAATTCTGGATGGCGAAGGGGTCGCGGTGCGGGCCGGTCATCACTGCACCCAGCCGCTTCATCGCCTGCTGAACGTTCCGGCGACAACCCGCGCCAGCCTCTATCTCTACAATATTCCGGAGGAGATTGATCGCCTGATCCTTGGTCTGGAAAAAGCAAAGGGGATGTTCTGCTAATGGACGATTTCTATCGTGAGTACATCCTGGAGCACTACAAGTATCCACACAACCATGGAACGCTGGAGTCACCGACGGTTTCGCATGAAGAGCATAACCCGCTCTGTGGGGATGTCATTCAGATGGATCTGTTGATTGAGGATGGGGTGGTGCAGGATGTGCGCTTTTCGGGGCGCGGTTGTGCTATCAGCCAGGCTTCGGCTTCAATCCTGACCGATGAGATTAAGGGCAAGTCGGTTGAGGAGGTCAAGCAGTTTAGCAAAGAGGAACTGCTCGACCTGATCGGCATCCCGCTGGATAAAAACCCGGTGCGCCTCAAGTGTGCGCTGCTCTCGCTCAAGACGCTCAAGGCCGGGTTGTATGGCGTGGGCCAGATTGATTTTGATGATGAAGAACTCGGTTAGCGCCAACCGGGTAGCAATAGACAGTGTTGTCACCAGAAGTTTTTGCGTACACAAGCACGGTAACGGTAAAACCTGAACATGAGGAGGTACTGAAGTGGTGTCAGAACAGGTTAATCTACAGTTTGACTACTCCAAGTACGGTTTCCGCGAAGAAGAGCGGTATATATACAAGTCCCCCAAGGGGCTGAATGAGCAGATCATCCGGGAGCTTTCCGGGATGAAGGACGAACCGGAGTGGATGCTCAAGCGCCGCCTGAAGGCGCTGGATGTGTTTAAGAAGAAGCCGGTACCGGTCATAGGCACCTGGGCCAACGCGGAACTGGCGGAGCTGGACTATGACCAGATCCACTACTTTGTGCGCGCAGGTGAGCGCCCGGAACATGACTGGGACGCCGTTCCCGCCGAGATTAAAAACACGTTCGAGAAGCTAGGTATTCCCGAAGCCGAGCGCAAGTTCCTGGCGGGCGTCGGCGCGCAGTACGAGAGCGAAGTTGTCTACCACTCCCTACGCGAAGAGTGGCAGAAGATGGGTGTCATCTTCCTGGACACGGATACCGGCCTGAAGGAGCATCCCGAACTGTTCAAGGAATACTTCGGTACAGTTATCCCCACGGCGGATAACAAGTATGCCGCGCTGAATACGGCGGTCTGGTCGGGTGGTTCGTTTATCTATATTCCGCCCGGGGTCAAGGTGGATATTCCGCTACAGGCCTACTTCCGCATCAACGCTGAGAACATGGGCCAGTTCGAGCGCACCCTGATCATTGTGGACGAGGGCGCAGAAGGTCACTATATCGAGGGCTGTACGGCACCGATCTATAGCACCAACTCACTGCACTCAGCCGTGGTTGAGATTATCATCAAGAAGGGCGCGAAGTTCCGCTACACCACCATTCAGAACTGGGCCAACAATATCTACAACCTGGTCACTAAGCGTGCGGTAGCCCACGAAGAAGCCTCGATGGAGTGGGTTGATGGCAACATCGGCAGTAAGCTGACGATGAAGTACCCGTCGGTCTACCTGATGGGGCGCGGCGCGCGTGGTGAGGTGTTGAGCGTGGCCTATGCAGGGAAGGGCCAGCACCAGGATGCCGGGGCCAAGATGGTCCATATTGCGCCGGATACCACCAGCCGCATTACCAACAAGTCGGTGAGTAAGGATGGCGGGAAGACCACCTATCGCGGGCTGGCGAAGGTTGCACCGGGCGCGTACAACTCCAAGCTCAATGTCAACTGTGACGCGCTGATCCTGGATGAGATCTCGGCCAGCGACACGATCCCCTACATCGAGATCGAAGAGGACCGTACCACCCTGGCGCACGAGGCCACCGTCGGGCGCATCGGTGAGGAGCAACTCTTCTACCTGATGAGCCGCGGTCTGGGCGAAGCCGACGCGCTTTCGATGATTGTGCTGGGCTTTATGGAGCCGTTTACGCGTGAGTTGCCGATGGAGTATGCCGTCGAGTTGAACCGGCTGATCCAGCTTGAGATGGAAGGCTCGGTCGGCTAGGGCGGAACCGAACCAGATGTTGCCGGCGGGGGCGTTGCATGCAACGCCCCTCCGTTATGTCCCGATAAATATGGCTGGATTGTCTGTTTCTGGCAGAATAGACTGCCTTGTTGAGTAACGAGGTGAAATACATGGCTGCTGTACAGGTTGCTACTGTGGCTGAAATCCCCGAAGGAACTGCGAAAACTGTTGAGATAAATGGACACAAGATTGTTGTGTGTCATGCTGAAGGAACCTTCTATGCACTCGACGATACATGTTCCCATGCTGAGGCATCGCTCGGTGAGGGTGAAGTTGATAGCGACGAATTGACCATCGAGTGCCCCCGGCATGGCTCTCAGTTTAGCCTGGAGACCGGCAAACCGCGCAACCTGCCCGCCTACGAGCCGGTTACCACCTACGCAGTATCAGTTCAGGATGATGCGGTGTTTGTGGAGTATTCAGGTTAAGAACTTGACTTTCTCGGACGTTGGCAGTACAATGAAGCTACCGTTGGTCAGCCGATAGCGGTCAGCACGCAGGAGCCGAGGATGACGCCTGGCACCTGACCGTTACCGGCTGGCCCACATCTGTGAAGATAAAGCTAATCTATGCTGCGTTAAGGAGGTAGTTCGTGGCTGAGTATGCCAACCCTGGAGTATTGGTAGATACAGCGTGGGTCGCCGATCATCTTAACGACTCGAATGTGCGCCTGGTTGAGAGCAACGAGGATATTCTGCTGTACGATACCGGCCATATTCCCGGTGCCATCAAGATCGACTGGGTGGCCGACCTGAATGATCCGGTGACGCGGGATTACCTGGACCGTGAACGCTTTGAGCAGTTGCTGGCAGTGAAGGGTATCAGCAACGATACCACGGTGGTCTTCTACGGCGATAAGAATAACTGGTGGGCAACGTATGCGTTCTGGGTGTTCAAGTTGTTTGGGCATAAGGATGCGCGGATTTTAAATGGTGGGCGCGCCAAGTGGATCGCCGAGGGCCGCGAGTTGACCAAAACGGTGCCCAACTACCCGGTAGCGACCTACCGTGCGCCGGAGCGGGATGACCGCCGGATTCGCGCCTTCCGCGATCAGGTGATGGAGCATCTCAAGCAGGCGAACCCGACACTGGTTGATGTGCGCAGTCCGCAGGAGTTCAGCGGCGAGAAGCTGCATATGCCGGAGTATCCGCAGGAGGGCACGTTGCGTGGCGGCCATATTCCCGGTGCGCAGAATATTCCCTGGGCGCAGGCGGCCAACGCCGACGGCACCTTCAAGAGCCGCGCGGAACTGGAAGAACTTTACCAGGGCAAGGGCATTACGCCGGATAAGGATGTGATTGCCTACTGCCGCATCGGGGAGCGCAGCAGCCATACCTGGTTTGTGCTGACCTACCTGCTGGGCTATCCGCAGGTGCGCAATTATGATGGTAGCTGGACCGAGTGGGGCAACATGGTCGGTGTGCCGATTGAGAAAACCTACCAGGGTTAAACCTGAGCAGTGAGAACCGGAGAACGATATGGATCGCCAGGACATTATTGACCACCTGCTTGATCACTATGAGACTCCCCGTTATCACGGAACACTTGCCGGCGCTGATGTCGTTATGCCTGGCGGTCATCCGGATTGCGGCGATGTCGTGACAATCTATCTTAAGGTTGACACCACCGGGCAGTTTATTGAAGGACTGGCATTTGAGGGTGAGGGTTGCTCGGTCAGCCAGGCGGCGGCGTCGATCCTGGCCGAGATGTTGCAGGGCGCGCCCCTGACGCGGGTCGATGAGTTAGAGTTTACAGAGATGATTGATACCCTGGGCCGCGACGTGGTCAAGAGCCGGCAGCGCTGCGCAACTCTGGCGCTGGGGACACTCAAGGCAGCCGTGGCCCACTATCGTAAAGCCCAACAGCGGGAACAGGCGCTCACGGACGGGTAGAACCGGATTATGGTTTACCGACGGCAAGGTTAAGTGCATCATCAAACAGCAGGCATGCCCGAACAACACCGCGGAGCGAACCAGTAAACAGAGAAGTAGTACATTAACCAGATCACCCAGGAATAAGAGATTATGACTGCAACATCACTTGCTCCACAAACTGTTGATTACCGTACCCGGGTGCTGGATCTCGTCGGGAACACGCCGCTGGTGCGCCTGGAGCGGGTTGACCCGACCCTGCCGGACGGTGTGCAACTCTATGCCAAAGCCGAGTGGTATAATCCGGGCGGCTCGGTCAAGGACCGCCCGGCATTCTGGATGTTGCGTGATGGTGAGCAGCGCGGGTTGCTGCGTTCCGGTATGCGCATCGCTGATGCCACCAGCGGTAACACCGGCATTGCCTATGCCACGCTGGGCGCGGCCATGGGCTACGAGGTAACGCTAGCGATGCCGGCCAATGCCAGCGCCGAGCGCAAACGCATTCTGCGTGCATTGGGAGCCGATCTGATCCTGACTGATCCGAACGAGGGGATGGATCTTGCTATTCGCACTATCCGCGAACTGGTGGCCGAAGCCCCCGAGCGCTACTTCTACCCGGATCAATACAATAACCCGGCTAACCCGCAGGCCCACTACGAATCGACCGGGCCGGAGATCCGGCAGCAGACCGAGGGTCGCGTAACCCATTTTGTGGCGGCGCTGGGAACAACGGGTACCTTTATGGGCACCTCCCGCTACCTGCGCGAGCAGCAGCCGGCAATCCGGCTGTCGGCGGTGCAACCCGATAGTCCCTTCCACGCGCTGGAAGGCGTCAAGCATCTGCCGACAACCTCGCTGGTGCCCGGCATCTATGATGCCGCCGTTGCTGACGAAATTATCGAGGTCAGCAGCGAGCAGGCGTTTGCAATGGCCCGGCGACTGGCGCGGCGCGAAGGGCTGCTCGTGGGCATCTCGGCGGCGGCGAATGTTGCGGCGGCGTTGCAGGTGGCACATAGCCTGGAGGCAGGCGTGGTCGTCACGGTGCTGTGTGATAGTGCCTCGCGCTACCTCAGTGAGCGTTTCTGGGAAGAGACCGACTGGGTTGCAGGCGGCGAGGGGATCTAAGCGAACTGAAAACCGGGAAGCCGGAACGATGATAACATTTACTGCCGCGGCGGCCCAGGCGGTTGCCGCCCATGCGGAGTCAACCTACCCCGACGAGTGTGTCGGGTTGCTGCTGGGCCGGATCGAAGGTACGCACAAGCTGGTGCTGGAGACCCACCCGGTCGAGAACCGCTGGCAGGGCCAGGTAGCGCTTGCTGAGAGCGATAATGCTGAGTCACGCCGCGATCGCTTCTACCTGGATCCGCGCGACTATCTGCGGGCTGACCGGGCAGCACGCGAACGTGACCTGGACGTGGTCGGCTGCTACCACTCGCACCCCGATCATCCGGCGGAACCTTCCGGGCGGGATCTGGTGGGTGCGCAGGGTGTCGGCGGCGGACCGGCGTTTGCCTTTGTGATTCAGCAGGTGACCCAGGGGCAGGCCGCCGATCTGGCAAGCTGGCTTTTGCTGGACGAGGGCCAACGGTTTGAACAGGAGCAGGTAGAGATTACGGATTAGCGAGGAAAATTTATGGCAACAATTACTATTCCAACCGCCTTGCGCCAGTACAGCGCGGGCCAATCCCAGGTAGAACTGGAAGCGGGCACGGTCGGTGCGCTGCTCCGTGGACTGGTCGAGACCTATCCCGACCTGGGACGACACCTCTTCAATGAGCAGGGCAAGCTGCGCAACTTTGTAAATGTCTACGTTGGCGACGAAGATATTCGCTATCTGGAGGGGGAAGCGACCGAACTACAGAGTAGCGATACGGTCAGCATTATTCCGGCGATTGCAGGTGGAAAGAGCTGAGAAATGGTACAGGATGTTACGCTGAGCAATGAGGAGATCCGCCGCTACAGCCGCCATCTGATCATGCCGGAGGTGGGCATGGAGGGACAGCGCCGGCTGAAGCAGGGTCGCGCGCTGCTCATCGGCACGGGGGGACTGGGCTCACCCCTAGCGCTCTACCTGGCGGCGGCGGGGGTCGGGCATATTGGCCTGGTTGATTTTGATGTCGTTGACGAGAGCAACTTGCAGCGGCAGATTGTGCATGGCACCAGCACCGTTGGTATGCCCAAGATTGAGTCGGCGAAGCGTCGGCTGCAAGATCTCAACCCGCATATTGACATTAGTGTGTATGAGGCGCAGGTCACGTCAGATAATGCACTCGAGTTGATGCGGCCCTACGATATCATCGTTGACGGGACCGATAACTTTCCGACGCGCTACCTGACCAATGACGCGGCGGTGCTGCTGGGCAAACCCAATGTCTACGGGAGTATCTTCCGCTTTGAAGGCCAGGCGACGGTCTTCTATCCCAAAGAGGGCGGGCCATGCTACCGCTGCCTCTACCCGGAGCCGCCGCCACCGGGACTGGTGCCCTCGTGCGCCGAAGGGGGCGTGCTGGGCGTGCTGCCCGGCGTGATCGGGACGATTCAGGCAACCGAGGTTATCAAGCTACTGACCGGCATTGGCGAACCGCTGATCGGGCGGCTGATGCTCTACGATGCGCTGGGGATGCGCTTCCGCGAGTTGAAACTGCGCCGCAACCCGGAATGCCCAATCTGCGGCGAACAGCCCACCATTACCGAACTGATTGACTATGATGCATTCTGTGGAATACTGCCAGACGAGGTTAATGTGCTCGAGAGTCAGTATGAAATCACCCCGCGCGAACTGGCTGCACTGCTGGATCATACTGATCGCCCGTTCTTGCTGGATGTACGCAATTCCTACGAGGCCGACATTGCCACCATTCCGGGGACGGATCGGCTGATTCCCGTGGATCAACTTGTGAATTACATGAACCAACTCGACAGCGCACGCGAGATGGTGGTCTACTGCCGAAGCGGTGTACGCAGTGCCAACGCGGTCAATATGCTCAAGGGCGCGGGCTTCCGCAAGGTAAAGAATCTGGTAGGCGGCGTGCTACGCTGGTCCGATGATATCGACCCGTCGATGCCCAAGTATTAGTGCGACAACAAGATGTGTCATTCTGAACGCAGCGAAGCTTTTTATTGGCGCAACAAGAACTTCTTCACTCTGTTCAGAATGACGCACGTACAATACCAGTCTAAAATAGAAGTACTGATCCAGAGAAAGCTGTGCTACTATATTCATATGATGTGATACGCCGTACAAAAGGAGAGGTCAAAGGTTATGGTGACAGAGGATATGGTACGAGCCGCGCTACAGAATGTGATCGACCCCGAAATCGGGATGGATATTGTCAACCTGGGCCTGATCTATCGGGTGGATGTCATGGAAGAGGGCAAGAAGGTTGACATCGATATGACGCTGACCACCCCGGCATGTCCGGCGGGTCCGCAGATCCTGAATCAGGCCCGGAGCGAGGTGCTGGCGCTGGGTGATGTCTACAAGAACCTGGAAGATGTGAATATCAACCTGGTCTGGACGCCCTTCTGGAACCCGTCTATGATGACCGAAGATGCTCGCGAGGAGCTAGGATTCTTTTAATTCCCACTGGATGCGCCCGCAAAGACGGTTGACGCTACAGTCTCCCACCGGAATGCTTCCAGATATGGAGCGATCCGGTGGGAGGTTTTGTTTAAGCATACATTCCCCCACCGACTCCCTTTCTAAGCACCATTCTCGGACGGCTGGGCCGCGGCATGCAGTAGTTGTTCCGCCGCAGCCTGGTCGGGTACCTGCTGTACGGCCATGATCAGGTGGCGCAACTCTGCCAGGCTGTGTACCCGACGGATATCACGCATCAACACGAGGGGCGCAGCAGGAAAGCGCATCAGCAGCGTTTCCTCAAGCGTCTGCTGCAACTCCTGGCGAAATTGCTCTTGCTGCCGGCGGAGTTGCTCTTCTTCCTGCTGCCGGCGGAGTTGTTCTTCCTGCTCTCGTAGCTTTGCCTCGTACATCTCGTGCAATTCTGCTTCGCGCTCCTGCATCAACAGATCAAATAGTCCAGAGCTCATCAGTTTCTCCCTCCCTACCAGATGCATAAATCGCCGTGGTTGCAGAAGTGGCTCGGCAAAGGTACCCAGAATTGATAGCAGATCACTCTGCTGTGTTAATGGTGCCTGCTGCACCACCAGGCGGGCGGCAGCCTCTACCAGAGAGGCATCGGCATTCCGCATCAGAAACTGTCTGAAAAGGGTTTGTCATGGGCATACGGCCCCGGCGCGGGAGTCCC
>Ga0207419_1000489_pt1 | contig 34665 bp, 30 predicted proteins | sample ElkSloMetagenome_4_FD_184723 | JGI IMG/M metagenome (GOLD analysis project Ga0207419, IMG submission 184723) | Hot spring microbial communities from Elkhorn Slough, Monterey Bay, USA - MD2A (version 2) | ecosystem: Environmental > Aquatic > Marine > Intertidal zone > Estuary: Microbial mat ...
ATAAAGATACATTCCCATATCCAATAAATCCCAGGGATAAGATTTTAAATTATAGATGGCTTGGTATCTGCAAAGATTGTTATCATTTAAAAACAAGAGATTGTATTCTAATTCTTTACCAATTAAGTTGTCTGGAACTTGAGCAACGAAAACTTTGTAACGATTATCTCTTAAACTTTTTAGATTTCTTATCAGTTCTCTGCCCGGTTTTGGTTTTGTCACAACACCTTTGAATTGTTTATCTTGGTTTTTCAATCCACATTCATACCTTGACTTATTTACAATATCTATTGCCAGTGCGTGATTTGGGATTTTTAATAAAGTGTTGAACCACTCTTCATTATTAACATTAAAGAAAAGTTTATTTCCATCTCTTTTTACAGAAAATTTGACTTCTTTAGGTTTATTCAAGAATATTGAAGTCATATTTTGACAGACTTCTGATCGATCAATATTATATTTGATACCATGGTATTTTTGAGAAAAAGAATTATTGAAAATCAAAAGAATTATAACAAGAAAAAGTAATTTATGTTTTATCATGAGAACTGTATGAATGAATGTAAATATTAATCGATACTTTTTTAAAACTAAAAAAGTTAAACCTAAATCAAAATTAATTTCAAATGAAAAAAATTTTAAATATTTTTATTTTTTCAATTATAGCATTTTTGATGACCTCATGTAGCTTGAATGGTGAAGAAATTGGACGGTTAAAAATCAATGAACCTAGCCATGGTGAAAATATTATCATCAAAGAGGTCACAATACCTTTAGATAAAGAGGATAAAATTAGTTTTTGGACAGAAATGGATGTGATTTATGAAGATCAGGTTTCAATCCGTTTTAAAGTTGAAATCCTTAAAGACAATCAGCCGTATGGTGGTTTGGAAATTGATCCTTTCCAGAAAAAGGTCACCATTGGTGAAACAAAAACAGAAATTAATGGCACTACAACATGGAGCTTTACAGGTAAAAATGCATCTTTGTCAATTCACGAAGATGGTGAATATACCTTTAGAGGAATTCTTGTGACTTCTACGAATGAAACCTTAAAAATTGATAAAGCTGATGTAATTATTAAGAAGTAAGGATTGATGGCTACTAGCTTTCTTTTAATTTTCTCTTTTTACCAATAAAGAGATACAATAGGGAGCCAATAAAAGGCACAAAAAGCACAATTAAAGACCAAATGAGTTTATCATTACCTTCAAAACTAGCTTTAGAAATATCAACTAAGCAGTGAATCCAGAGGATAAAAAAAGCTAACACAAGCATTTGCCAAGCAAAAAGACTCCAGGAATATTCCATTAAATTAAGATTTGACTCTTGCATTATTTTTTTATTTAGAAGTACAAATTTAGATATTTTGTAGTTATCTTTCATTTGAAATCTAATTTAACTGATAGGCTATATTACTGAATTTCATGAAAACTTTTTTTCTAGCAATATTAGTTTTTTTATGTGTTTTGTCTTCCTGGGGTCAATCAAAAGATGAACAACATGAAAAGAATCCCTCCTTTATTGGGTTAAGCTTTGAGTATGGTCATATCTTAAAACATACACATTCATTAAGAAAGCTTGACAACTCCTTTCCTACTGGTATTAGTTTAGACTACAGTAAGTTTTTACTCCAAAAAGAAGCTTTTGAATTCTGTAATTGCTTTCCAAAATTGGGAGTTGAAGTGTCCTATTTTGATTTTGATAACGAGGAAATACTTGGACATGGATTTTTAGGCATAGGTTATCTAGAACCTTACTTTAGAACAGACAAAAAGATGAATTTATTCTTTAGAATAGGTTTAGGAGGTGCTTATCTATCAAATCCATTTGACGATATTTCCAATCCAACGAATGATTTATACAGTACTGATTTAAGTTTTGTACTTATGGTAGGATTAGGAATAAATTATAGGTTAAATGAAAAGTGGAATTTGAGACTCATGTCTAAATATAACCACACCTCTAACGGAGGCGTAAACACACCTAACAGAGGTCTTAATTTTCCGACTTTAGGCATGGGATTTACTTATAGCTTAAGTGACTGGGAATTTCCAGATTACAAAAAAATAGGAAAACGAGAACCTCCAAAACATAAAGAGAGGATCTCAATCACTCATTTTTCAGGCTGGAGTAATACTTCAATTGGAGGAAAAGATAAATTTTTTGTGTCAGGTTTTGAAGGAAAATATAGTCGATGGATTGGTGGGAGAAGTGCCATTTCCGGTGGAACTGAAATGATATTTGATTTTTCGAAAAGAAAGCTCATTCAAGAACGTGGCGATGGTGAGAATTTTGTTCAAGCCGCTGCTTTGATTGGACACGAATTCTGGCTTGGAAAAGTGACATTCAGTCAACAAATAGGCTATTATTATTGGAATGAATACAGAAATTCAGACAGATTTTACCAAAGATATACTTTGACCTATGATATTAATCAAAATTTATTTGCTGGTTTTGGATTAAAAGCGCATCGACATATTGCAGATTTCTTTGACTTGAGAATCGGTTACAAGTTTTTATAATTTTTAATATTTTTGTATAAACTACTGAATATTAAGCTTATGAAATTGTCATAAAATATTCTTTTTCTTTGTGTTTTTGGTTTTTAGGCTATTATGATTATTAGAAATATTATACTTAAAAGAAAAAGAAGCAGGAATGATTATAAATTGATTATACTCTCTATAATTATTATTTTAATGGCTTTCAATAATTTCTAGAATAGTTGAATATAACTAGTAAATAACTGGCTAATTAAAATTTAATTCCCATATTCATTTCTAAAGGAAAATTAATTGAAAAATGGCCGTTAGTATCATTTTTAAGTTTGAATTCTGAACCAGCTGAAAAAAATACCTTTGAAGGTTCTGGAATATATGGAACCCTCAAACCAAATTCCGTTCTATTGATTGCTGTTCTAGAACTTACACCAATAAAATAAGAGGTTTCTTCTGAAGATTGGTAGTCTAAAAACATTGGAGTTTCAAAAGTGTTGAAAACTGTTTTATGCCTGATTGTTAAACCTGGCTTTAAGGTAAATTTGTCTAATAGCTTTATGTTTTTGTACACGCTAACGCTAAAAAGACTGTCTTGAAATTCAAAAGGCTTTTCAACATTCTGAGAATGAACTGTAAATGAAACTAGTAAAATAACCAAAATTATATTTCTCATACCGAAAATACTTTATCTAAAAATAATGAATAAAATATTTTCTAAAGTTATAAGACTTATAATTAACAGTTTAAGCTTTTATTGAATTCAGGATTTATCGTTGTTTAAAGTATTGAAAATAACTTGCATTAAAATTTAAATTTTAATTGAACAGAAACTTCTTTTTCTGATGTTTTATCAGATCTTTCTTCAGTATTCAGGTTAGAGAGCGAAATACCAATCAACCTCACTGAGTCTTTCAATTTTTCTTGGTAAAGTAATGCTTTCGCTTCTTCAAATAACAATTCTTTAGAAGAAATATATAGTTTAAGAGTTTTACTTCTAGTCTGAACTTCAAAATTGCTATATTTGATTTTTAAGGTGATGGTTTTTCCAGCAACATCTTGTTTTTTTAATCTTCTAGCAACTTCTTCTGCGATGTGATCTAATTTAGATTCTAAAAACACTTCAGAACTTATATTATCGCTAAACGTTCGTTCTGCGCCCAAGGATTTTCTAGTACGTTCAGGTTTTACTGCACTTTGGTGAATTCCTCTAGACACCAAGTAATAATATTTCCCACTTTTACCAAAATGCTCTTTGAGGTATTCTAAAGACTTGGATTTCATGTCTTTACCAGTAAAAATACCTAATCTATACATTTTTTCTTTGGTCACTTTTCCAACCCCGTAAAATAATCTGACATCAAGATTTTCTATAAATTCTTCAACCTCTTCAGGTGGAATGGTTTTTTGACCGTTAGGTTTGTTGATATCGCTGGCCACTTTTGCGAGAAATTTATTAATGGATATACCAGCAGAGGCATTTAACCCAACTTTATCTTTGATCTTTTTCCTGATTTCTTCAGCAATTTTAGTAGCGCTGGGCTGTCCCTTTTTATTTTGTGTCACATCTAAATAAGCTTCGTCCAGAGAAAGAGGTTCAACCAGATTTGTGTATTCAAAAAAAACACTTCGGATGCTCTTCGAGAGCTCCCTGTATCTATCGAATCTAGGTTTTACGAATATCAAATCAGGACACAGATTAGCCGCCTTAAAACCACTCATTGCACTTTTTACACCATATTTTCGGGCTTCATAACTTGCTGCAGCAACAACACCTCTTTTTGAACTTCCGCCAACGGCCAATGGCTTACCTCGCAACTCTGGGTTATCCATTTGCTCAACAGAGGCATAAAACGCATCCATATCTACGTGGATAATTTTACGATGAGTGAGTTTGATGGACATAATGCGCAAATAATATAAATGCCTTTGAAAGATTTAAATATTACCATTTAGAAGTACCTATAAAAAATAACCCCGCATTTCTCGCCTTAAAAACGTAAATGATAACGTAATTTAATGAAGTGAAGCAGTCTTAAGCTTAAATATCTTTTGTAAAATAGGTAATTAAATCGTTAAAAATCATGAGACTGCTTCGCCGATTCCTCCTCGCAGTAACGTTAATTTCAATTCCTCTTCAACTTCTTATACTTAATCCTTGTCGGCATGGTATCACCTAATCGTTTCTTTTTGTTTTCTTCATATTCACTATAGCTGCCTTCGAAGAAATAAACTTCTGAATTACCTTCAAAAGCCAAAATGTGCGTACAAATACGATCTAAGAACCATCTGTCGTGAGAAATGATCACCGCACAACCGGCAAAATTTTCCAAACCTTCTTCCAATGCTCTAAGTGTATTAACATCCAAATCATTGGTAGGCTCATCGAGTAGAAGAACATTACCTTCTTCTTTTAAGGTCATTGCTAGATGTAGTCTGTTTCGTTCACCACCAGAGAGTTTACTTACCGTTTTGTTTTGTTCACTTCCGCCAAAGTTAAATCGACTTAGGTATGCTCTAGCGTTTACTTTTTGATTGCCCATCATGATCAAATCCTGACCATCTGCAAAATTTTCATAGATGCTTTTATCTGAATTGATGTTGCTATGCGCCTGATCAACATAAGCTATTTTTGCCGTGTCACCAACTTCAAAAGTTCCTCCGTCAGGTTGTTCTTCACCCATAATCATTTTAAAGATGGTGGTTTTTCCAGCGCCATTTGGACCAATAATTCCAACAATTCCTGCCTGCGGCAACTTAAAGTTCAAATCTTCGTAAAGTAATTTGTCTCCAAAAGCTTTTTTTACTTTTTTAGCTTCAATTACATTTGTCCCTAATCTTGGACCGTTTGGAATGTAAATTTCTAGTTTCTCGTCCAACTTTTTTTGATCCTGACTGGCCAATTTATCATAGTTTTTTAAACGAGCTTTTTGTTTGGTTTGTCGGCCTTTAGGTGACATTTTTGCCCATTCTAATTCTCGCTCTAAAGTTTTTTGACGTTTACTGGCCTGTTTCTGTTCATCGGCCAATCGTTTAGACTTTTGTTCTAACCAAGAAGAGTAATTTCCTTTAAATGGTATGCCTTCTCCTCTATCTAACTCTAAAATCCAACCTGCAACATTATCTAAGAAATACCTGTCATGTGTGACGGCGATAACTGTTCCTTTATATTGTTGTAGGTGTTGCTCTAACCAATGCACGGATTCCGCATCTAAATGATTGGTTGGCTCGTCAAGTAATAATACATCTGGCTCTTTTAAAAGTAATCGGCATAATGCAACTCGACGTCTTTCACCACCAGATAAAACTCCTATTTTCTTATCGGCGTCCGGAGTTCTGAGAGCATCCATAGCAACTTCTAGCTTGTGGTCTATTTCCCAGGCATTGGTGGCATCAATTTTATCCTGAAGTTTGGCCTGCTGATTCATCAGTTTTTCCATCTTATCCGGATCTGAGTACACTTCTTCCAACGCAAACATGTCATTTATTTTGTTGTACTCATCAAGAATGGCTGTAATTTCAGACACACCCTCCTTTACAACTTCAAGAACCGTTTTTTCTTCGTCAAGTTGTGGTTCTTGTTCTAAATAGCCAACTGAATACTCCTGAGAAAATACAACATCACCCCTATAATTTTTTTCTATGCCCGCAATTATTTTAAGCAGTGTAGACTTACCTGAACCATTGAGACCTAAGATTCCGATTTTTGCTCCGTAGAAAAAACTGAGATATATATTTTTTAAAACTGGTGTTTGCGAGCCTTGAAACGTTTTTGTAACACCGGACATGGAAAAAATTACTTTTTTATCGTCTGACATATTAATTAGATTTTGTTTTGAGAATTCACAAAAATAGACACTTTTTTCTGAATATTTCTAAAATAGAGGTAACTAAGATGGTTGTCCTTTAATTGATTATTTAAAAAATATCAGATTTAAATAAATATAAAATTGTAACAAATCAAAATAAATGTAGTCTTATTAAATAAAAGTTTCAATGAGTATATTTAGGGTTATCCTTTCAATAATATTTCCGCCTTTTGCCGTTATAGACAAAGGTTGTGGTTCAATTTTGATTATTTTTATCTTGACACTTTGTGGTTGGATTCCAGGAGTGATTGGAGCTCTTGTCATAATAAACAACCCAAATAGCTAAATAATCTTGAGTAAGATATTAACTTACGATATTATCAGCCGCATAAGCTGCTGGAAGTAGCTCTGGTTTAATCCTTGCTTTAAAATTTAATGATTCTATATAACCGGTAGCAGCAGAAACTAACTTGTTTGATTTATGCTTTGGATCACTATTGAAGTCTAAGTCTATAGTATCTATTTCAATCCCATTTTCTCTAAGGTAAAGGGCAGTATTCGCAGAACGTTCGGCTTCGCCCCAAAGCCTTGTCCACATATCATTAATGATTGGGACTGTTTCTTTTTTATAAATCACATGACAACCTGTAGAACTAATATTAAACACTAAAGTGGTCGCATAAGTAGTTTTTAAACGGTTATGACTATCACAACCTAAATAAATTTCAATGGTATCATAAGGATGTTTAGCCAAAAACGTTTTAACGTAATCTGCTAATTCAAATGTTTTGTTATCAGTAAGTTTTTTGAATTGCATTTTTACAAGGTTTTCTCAAAATAAAACTATTCATTCAAAATATTAAGTTGAACACTTTATAAACTTATGACATCTAGGTAAAATTTAATAATTGATGCGTTAAAATTCCTGGTGTAAGGTCTTTACTTGTCTATTGTATTCTAAGATAATAACAAATTTAATAATGGATAAATTGGTGAACTCTCCAGACAAGAATTACAAGCTGAAAAAGTAAATATACAATCTATAAAATCTGTCAACATATGAAATAATAGACCAATCCCTATAATCTTTAAAGTTCGATTAATAAATAAAAACACAACATAAACAGCCATTGCATAATAGGTATGTAAAGGATGAAACTGAATTGAGCATCGGTTCTCTTGAAATATAGGATCTGCCAGTAAATGATCTAAATCGACAAGCATTGTCGCTAAAAATATAAGATAAACCCGCTTCCAATCTTTTTTAAAAAAAATTAATGCAATTATCAAAGGTGCAAGAAGATGAAGAAAGTAGTGAATAAATGTGTGCAACTTATGTCATTTGTTAATTTATATAAATCATAACCAAAGTTTCAGCATTAAATTATGAATTTCTTAATTTTGTAGCAACTACAAAAATATTTAAAACTATCATCAATCTAATGATTGCGTTAGAGTATTTTAAAACAATGTAATGATAAAACCAACCAAGCCGGAAAATGAATCAGAAAGATTAAAAGCCTTAAGAAAATTCAATATTTTGGATTCTGAAGCAGAAAAGGAGTTTGATGATCTTGTATTATTGGCCTCAAAAATATGCGAAACTCCAATTTCTTTAGTCTCATTAATAGATGAAGATAGACAATGGTTTAAATCAAAAGTTGGTCTAGAAGCTACAGAAACCCATAGAGATTTATCATTTTGTGGTCATGCCATAAATGAAACTGAAAAACCATTTATAATAGAAGATTCCAGAGAAGATGAAAGATTTTATGATAATCCATTGGTTAGAAATGATCCTAATGTAATTTTTTACGCTGGTATTCCCATAAAAACTTCAGATGGAAAAGCTTTAGGTACATTGTGTGTGATAGATGATAAGCCCAAAAAACTATCAGAAAGTCAAGTTACAGCACTTAATGTATTATCTAATCAGGTAATGAAGATGATAGAACTTAGGTATAATAACAAACTACTGTCTCAGCTTAATGAGTCTTTAAGTCTAAAAAACAAAGAAATTGAAAATTTTGCTCATCATGCCGCACATGACTTAAAATCGCCGTTAAACTCAATATCTCAAATCATTACACTTATTATTGACGAAAAAAAATCCCTAAGTGAGGATATTGTAGAATATATTGAATTAATCGGTGATTGTTCAGATAATTTATCAAATCTAATCGCTCAATTATTAGAACTTGCAAAAGCGGACAACCTTATCGATGCACCAAAAAGTAAATTATCTATTGATGTAATTAAATCAAGTTTAAATCCCTTAATAGCTGGAAAAGACAATGTGAGATTGAACATTGAAACCGAACTGACGTATCTAATTATAAACAAAATTGTTTGTTTTAAAGTTTTACATAATCTAGTGTCTAATTCAATAAAATACAACGACAAAGAACAAACCAAAATTATTATAGTTATTGAAGAAGGCCAAAAAGACTATATTTTCTACGTTAAGGATAATGGTCCCGGAATTCTAAAAGAAAAAGCTGAAGATCTTTTTAAGCCCTTTAAAATTCTAACAGAACAAGATAAATTTGGTAATAAAGGAACAGGTTTAGGCCTTTCCAGTGTAAAGAACCTTCTTGAAAAACTAAATTGTACAATTAACCTTGAGGGTGAAAAAGAAGTTTGTAATACCTTTAAATTCAATTTACCAAAGGGTACAGAAGCTGAATTATACAATTAAAAACTTAAATCTTTAATTGCTATAAAGTTCTAAACCGTCTGCAATTAATGTCTTTAAGTTTGGCTTTAATTCCGAAAGTGTATCAAGGTGTTTTGTGATTTTTTTTGTCAATTCAGAATTTGAAGAAATCTCTAATAACTCTAAGTATAACAACCATTCATTAACATAATTTGATTTTAATTCTTTAAAAACTTCATTGGCTTTTTCCAATTCAGTCTTATTAATCCTCATTTGTTTAACCAGTTGATATAGCTCTTCCCTTTTTTCAGAGCTGTCATTTTTAGCTTGTTTAATGGTTTTAGTTTTTGATTCTTCATACAAATTTGGAAATGAATTACTATCTGCCGGACCTGCAAATGCAGAAACAATTTCTGTTCCCACAGCCATATCATAAATTCCCCATTCAGGCTTAAATAAAATTTGATCTCTATAAGTGACTGTACAATCAGACAATTGAATAAGCATGAGTTTACCCTGAATATTTCTGATTCCGGTAACATTCATACCTTCAACCCGGATTCCACTTTCAAATTCGAATTCTAACCACTTACCATCGTAAAAATTATAGGCTTTAAGGTCAACTGGCCCCATATCTTCAATGGCTAAATTTATATTTTTTAATTTTCCTAGGGGTGAGCCAAAGCCATCTTTATGGTTTTCTATACCATGACCAATCAATTCTTTCTCTCTAAAAGATAGAGCCGTTGAACTTTTGGTTTTAAAGTAGATCACTTGATTGTCTTCATTAAGAATCATTTCTGAAAAGTCACCTGAAATTTGCAAACCTGTGTTTAATTCAATGGTTCCGACCATTTGAGATTCAATGAGCTTTTTTAAACCTTGTCGACCTCCTTTTCTTAAGCTTAGTGTATTTGCAAATTCCTCTAAAACTTGCATAAGAAGTGAAAAATCGGGCGTTACAAATAATTGCGGTTGTGGCTTGGTCACGTCAAACTCTTTCTTTGCAGCGTCAATAGAATAAGGAATTTTTTCAACACTTTTGCTAAAGCAGGATGTACTTTCTCCAATGGAAGATAGAAGTCCTGCGCCATAAATTTTAGGATGTTCTATAGATCCTATTAAACCGTATTCTACGGTCCACCATTGAAGATTTCTTATCAAGGCCATCTCAGAAAGTTCAACTTTTTTAGCTTGTAGTTGGTCTATTTCATTTTCAGCATTTTCAATATCTATTTTACTAACACCTTCTGCTTCTTTCAGTATAGATAGCTTTCTGACAGCTTCATATAAATCCATATCGTGTTTAGAAAGTATTGCTTTAGCTCCAATATCTCCCAATCTTCTTAAATACTCGGCATAATCTGGATTTCCTATTATTGGAGCATGGCCTGCAGACTCGTGAATAATATCTGGTGCTGGTGTATATTCTATATTCTCTAATTGTCTAATATCTGAAGCGATAACAAGCACTTTATAGGCTTGAAATTCCATAAAGGCATTTGGTGGAATAAAGCCATCGACAGCAACAGCCGCCCAACCAATTTCTTTCAGGATTCTATTCATACCATACATACTTGGTATTTTCTCCAGACTTACCCCAGTTTTTTCTAAACCATCTAGATAAGATTCGTGCGCAACAGTTTTAAGGTAAGTAACTAATCTTCTCAAGGCATAACGCCAAACTGCTTGGTCAATAGATGTGTAATCATCATAATTTTGAGGCTTAATAAATTGCTTAAGATGCTTTGGCAGCCTATCAATCAATTCATTACTTTGGTAATCTTGCATGGTTTATGTCATCAATAAAAATCAAAAATAACTATTAAATAAAGAACATAGAGTTGATTATTTCTTATCAATATGTTGAAATAAAAAGTAGATATTACAATTTTTCATTTGGTTTTTAATAAATTGAAATCGAATTTATAAAATGAACTATGACTATTTATAATGTCTCTGAAGATAATAGCATTCTTAACCAATTTCTTATAGAGTTAAGAGACGAAAACACACAAAAAGACAGATGGAGATTTAGACAAAACTTAGAACGTATCGGAGAAGTCTTAGCCTACGAGATGAGTAAATCTATACGTTATGAATCAACTACAATTAATACAGTTTTTGGTGAATACAAGAAATCTGAAATATCAGAAAAATTGGTATTCTGCTCGATTTTAAGGGCTGGTCTGCCTATGCATCAGGGTGTAATGAGGTTTTTTGACAACAATGATCACGCGTTTATATCAGCGTATAGAACTCACGATAAGGAGACAAATGATTTTAATATTGAAATTGAATACTGCGCTACACCAGATCTTAATGACATAATACTAGTATTAGTAGATCCAATGCTTGCTACGGGTCATTCGCTGGTAGAAGTATATAAATCTTTATCTAAGAAATTTAAAATTGCAAAATTAATTATTCTTGCCGCTATTTCTGCTGGTCCTGGAATTGAGCATTTAAAAAAGCATTGTCCTGAAACAACACAACTCTGGTCTGCAGATATCGATGAACATTTAAATGACAAAGGTTATATAGTGCCTGGCCTTGGAGATGCCGGAGATTTAGCCTTTGGAAGCAAGCTTTAGTTGATACTGACTATTTACTTGCACTATTGATTAGGTAATTTAATATAATCCGGCACTAGTGATTTTGAATTCCCTTCAATATTTATTTTTTTCTTGTTCCTTTGCTCCTCGGAGTTGTTGTTATTCAACATTTTACGAAAGAGCTCTCCAAAAGTTTCAAAATCTACAGTATAAGTTATTCCGATTCCCTGAGCATAACCTAACTCTTCTCCGATGAATTGTATGTCACTTTCTCTATTGAACATTTGAGCGCTCAATGAGCCGGACTCGTTCAATAAAAAATTCAGTTCAACATCACCGAAAACAAAAGATTGAGTTTCTCCTCCAACTGGAACGCCAAACCGTCCATTAATAAATATTTTATCACTCAATTGTGTTTGCAGCTTCATCCCTACTCTATCAGAACCCACAGCGTTTTGATTAGGTGTTCTTTCTGCAGGAACATAATCTAAACCAATATTAAATTCACCATCTTCGTCTTTCAATATTTGGTCTAGAATACTTGTTGCTCTTTCTGCGATCAAATTTGATCCGAGGGAATTTATACCTAAGCCCTGATCATTATAGAAAGAGCCTTGTACAAGTAATGATATTGCTTGCCTTTGCATATTTTCCTGGCCTTGAACCCTAAAATCTAACTCTGATTTGATAATAGAACTTAAATTGGGGTAATCCAGTTGAAATCTAATATCCGGCTGCATGAGTTCTCCCTGCAAAAGAATAACAACATCTATTGGAATTTCTCGATTTATAGAGGGATTGTCCAGAAGAACAGCGGGATTTGCAAAGGCTCTGTAGTTTGCTTCTATATCTATAAATGCATCCAGAGGATCGCCATCCCAAGAAATATAACCACCTGGGACTACATCTAATTTTTTTTCGACAAGCCCTTGATATTTATAAATATATTCCCCAGACTGAGCATTAAAATCTCCATACATGTCAAACTTACCTGTGGTAGTGATCTCTAACTTTATATTTCCATTGCCACGACCCCTTAAAGCGCTTCCACTTTCCTGATCAATAACTACTTCTACTAGCGCATCATCGGTTACTGTTAGATCGAATGTTAAAGAAAGACCAGAAATTTCTTCAAAGGTGTAAGTCTTTCCTTCAAAAAGTTTTTTCTTATCTTCCGGAGTGAGGAAATAAATGAATGAACTGTCTCCAACAGTCTCTGTATCTGAAAGCGGAATATTAAAGACTGTGTTGGGCATACTTTTGGCCTTTACATCAATGACTAAAGCATCTGTAGGTCCTTTTATTGAAGCGTTTCCGGAAATAAAGGCTGTACCATAATATAAACTCTCCTCATCATATTTAGTATCTAATGTTAGAGTGTTGTCAGCTTCAAGATTGAGGTCCAAATTCCATTTAATAAATTGATCATGAGATATAGAACCACTCAAAACACTTTCTGTTTTGTATTTAACGTCTGTGAGATTAATATCATCAAAAATAAAATCTTTCTTATCAAGCTGAATTTTTGCATTATCATCAAAGTCAAAATCAACATTTAAATACGGGAATTTTAAACCTGCATTTTTTAAATTAAGCGTTCCGAAGATGTCTGGATTATTTAACGGACCTTCAATCTCAGCTTTTCCGGTTACTTTACCTCTTAATCGATTTATAATGTCTTTCCCCAAAGGACTTAAAGAACTAATATCTAATTGATTAAGGTCTGCATCTACATCTATAAATTGTTGGCCAGACTGTGTTGTGATTTTACCTTGTGCAGACAGATAGTTTTTTTGCTGATCTGAAATATAAGCCTTGATGTCAAAGTCTGATAAATCCTTATTACCGTCTGCATCAAGCTTTAAATTTCCGTAATTTAGGTCGTTTATTGAAAAATCTCTGATTAGCACATCCAAATTAGGTTTATAAATATTTCCCTTCTGGTAAAGATTGAGTTCACCATTTACCATGCCATTCAAATTTAAGCTGTCTATATATGGTGTTATGTTATTTAATTCGACTTGTTTTAGTCTCAGATTAAGATCTTTATAGGTAGAATCTCTTACCTCTCCATTAAGTGCTATGTAATGATTCTTATGCGTCATCATTATAGAATCAAATACAAAGTTTTGAAGACCAGGTTCCAATATAATTTTATTGTTTCCTAATTTTTCTCTGTTAATTTCCCAGATTTTTTCTTTGAAAAACAATTCTGAATTTTGAATGCCAACCACAGTATTTTCTTTTTCATCAAAAGTTTGATAAAAAGTAAGCTTATAATTGTCTTGATTTTCCTTTCCACCTTCAAATTCTGTTCTAAAAAACAAGGTGTCATTTAATTTTACATTAATCAAATTGATTTTTGACATGTTGTAAACTGAATTCTGGGCTTTGTCAATTTCTATATAAGTATCAAAATAAGGGTTTTTCTTATCGAGCTGAATCTCGACCCCTTCAAAAATATTGTTTTTGTATCTAATTGCCGGCGATACAAACCTAACTTTCATATCATCCTCGTTAGAGGATATTCTACCATTAAAAAAAGTTCCAGCTTCTATACTGATATTCGGAAAAAATGCTTCAACAACTTTATTTTTTAATTGAAATTCAAAATTGATATTCTTATCTTCAAATTTTCTATCCACTATATTTTTAAAATATAGATTTTTTAATGAAACAGATATAAATTCAGGTAGTTCAGACAATTGATAATTACCATACAACCTGCCATTAATCACATCCGGTGAGTTGATTAGAATTTCCTGAGATTGACCATTCTTACTAGATTGAATGATTAAATCCCCAAATTGATAATTGTCAAATGAATTCTGATAGGAAAAATTATTAAAAGATATGAAACCGACAGCATCATCCAAAGAACTAGCTTCGAGGTTGATATCTAGAATGCCCTGAAAAATTGCCGTTTCATCCTTTTTAATCAGGTTTAATTTGTATAAATCTGCGTACAGAATTTTAGACTTAAACCTAAACTTATTTTTTACACCACTTGCATCGACTAAACCATCAAAATCAAATAAGAAATTGGGGTCGGAACTCTTTAAAACACCATCGAAAATTGGATATTTAAAATTTCCATCGATGTCAATATTGGTATAATTATAATTGTTGATACCTATATTTTTAATCTTACCCACAACTTCTGTGTCTAAAGATTCTTGGGTAAAGCCCTTTCCTTTTACGTAAACATTAAAACTTGAAAGGCCAAGGGCTTTAGTTTGAGAAACTTTGCCAAGATTAAATTGTTCAAGGTTTAATCTACCCTCATATTCTACATTTTCTGACGAATTGAGATTCTTGAAATTTATTTCAATATCACCATTCCCAATAGAGGAAGACAAATCAAGATCAGCATCCAGATCTACTGATTTTAGTCTTGTACTTCCTTTTACATTAAAATTCCCAACATATTTTATGAATTCTGGTAGACTTTCACCAAGTATATTTGGCAATAATCTTTTTAGATCATAGTAGTTGGTCGTAATGTCTACGTATTTAGTATCAAATATGAATTTTTCAGCGTCAACTAGGTTTTTAAATTGAAGGTTACCTTTAATTGAACTTCTTTGGATCCCGGCAATTCTTGCATTGTTTAAATTAAAATCATTTAATGGCCCATTTAGATTACCTGAAACAAAAAGTTTTTCAGAAATACCAAATTCAGTATAAAATAAATATAAATCTGTAGTGGAAATCAGATCATTTTCAAAATCTGCTGAAATAATCACTTTATTTTCAAAATCTGACCAATCCCCTTTGTCGAAACTAAATTTTAAATCCGTACTAATTGAAGAATATGGAGTTTTGAGGTCTAAGTTGTCTAGTCGCATTTCATTTTTAGTAAAATAGAAATTAGACTTTAATCTCTCTACCCTCATTCCAAATCCCGTAAATCCGGATAAGGAATTTATTCCAATACTAATATCTCCTTCTACTATATTTACGTCTTCTAAATCTAGCATAAGATCAGAAATAGTGAACAGCTCTGGATTTTCTTTTTTGTAGTTGATGATTTTGACGTCACTATTCAATAATACAAGGTCATCTATATGAAGATTGAAAGGTTTTGAGTCCTTTCTTGGCTGATCTGATTTTGAAAGTTTGTCTAAAAATTGAGAAAGGTTGTTGGACTCTTCGTTTTGATATTGTACCAAATTAAATTTTAATCCGTCAATATCAGTACTACTTAAATCTAAATTATTCTCAGAAATTAAGTTAGAGATGTTAAAGATTGATGTTGAAATTTGTTCAGCAAAAAGAAGCGTATCTTTTTTATGATCTAAGACTAGCGCACCTTCAAGGTCAATATCTGTGTTTATGTTTATCTTGAGTCTGTCAAGACTTATTTCAGTACCATAAGATTCATTTAGGTTTTTAGTTATTTTTTTTGCCGCGTAGGTTTGTACGTCTGGTATTAAAAATATTAAAACCACTAACAGAAAAAGTAGCAGTATAGCGACTAAAACTCTTTTTACAATATGAAATATTCTTCTTAAAATACCTTGATCTATTGAGATAACAAATATACGTTTAATAGATGACTGAATGTATCTAAAAATCTTTAGCTTTGTTTATTCAACTATTGTGCCTTTACAAATAATGAGCCTTGAAACCATTTACATTTTAGCCATAGAATCTTCGTGCGATGATACTTCAGCATCTGTGTTTAAAAACGACGAAAAACTTAGTAATATTATTGCAACACAGTCTGTTCACGAGGATTATGGTGGTGTTGTACCGGAATTGGCATCAAGGGCACATCAAAAAAATATAGTTCCAGTCGTAGATCAGGCTTTAAAAAAAGCTAATGTTAAAAAAGAAAATATATCTGCAATTGCATTTACAAAAGGTCCCGGACTTTTGGGGTCTTTACTAGTTGGATCTTCTTTTGCAAAATCTTTAGCCTTTGCACTTGATATTCCGTTGATTGAAGTCCATCACATGCAGGCTCATATTTTTTCCCACTTTATAAAAGATAATGAAAAACCTGCACCAGAATTTCCGTTTTTAGCTTTAACCATAAGCGGCGGACACACACAAATTGTAAAGGTAAACAACCATTTCAATTTAGAAGTTATTGGAGAAACTTTGGACGACGCCGTGGGTGAAGCCTTTGACAAAAGCGGTAAAATGCTGGGCTTAGATTATCCTGCTGGACCAATAGTAGATAAACTGGCTAAGGAAGGAAATCCAGAAAAATTTAAATTTTCAAAACCGAAAGTAAAAGATTTAGATTTTAGCTTTAGTGGATTAAAGACAGCTGTTTTATATTTTTTGAGAAAAGAAGAAAAAAGTAATCCTAATTTTATAAAAGAAAATATTGAAGATATCTGTGCCTCTTTTCAAAAGACAGTCGTAAATATATTGATGGATAAATTAGATATGGCTGTTAAAAAAACTGGTATAAACCGCATTGCGATAGGTGGCGGAGTTTCAGCTAACTCCGGAATAAGAAATGCTTTGAAGGTTTCTGAAAAGGAAAAAAATTGGGATTGCTACATTCCAAAATTTGAATATTGTCTTGATAATGCTGCTATGATCGCTATTGTAGCTTATTATAAATATTTAAATAAAGATTTTTCAGACCTTTCGGTGACCTCTAAAGCCAGATTTCAACTATGAAATATATTATTTTTTTTTCTATAATTTTATTTATTTCTCTTGATGTATTTAGTCAGCGAAGCTTGTTTAATCAAAGATACGACAAGCTTGCTGCAGATTTTAAATTAAGTGATTTTGAGCTAAAAGAGTATAGGAATGATGGTAAATTGGAAATATTCAATGCCGAAAAACACAAGACGAGTTTAGCCAGGAAACTCCTTAAGATGAAAAATGGTAAAAGTAAAAAGATTGATAATGGGTACTACACAACCATCTATAAAATCATCAGTAAGGAAGTAATTCCACATTACAGAGTGAGATACATTTACGTTGATAAATCTAAATTTAAAACTACTGAAGATCAAAAAGCTTATCTAAAAAAAATAAGAAATCTTCTCGAAAAAACCGCTTTCAAAAGTGTTGCGATGCAATACTCCATGGACTACAGAAAAAATGTCGGTGGTGATTCCGGATGGTTTAAAGAAGGAAAAACTGAAAGTTCTTTTTTTAAACAAATCTCAGGGTCCAATAGATTAGCCGAAGAGATATTTGAATTTGAGATTCCTGAAAACAACGCCTATTATTTTGTGCAAAAAACCCATGCTACCAAAGATATTGAGGAAGCTTTAGTCTTACAAACCAAAGAAAATTAATGAATGCAATTATTTTTTGATAAAGACTTAGATACAAATCAGCCTACATTTTTAGTAGAAAAAGATGAAAGTAAGCATATTTTAAGAGTGCTTCGTAAAAAAATCGGTGATACTATCTACATCACAAATGGAAAGGGTCTTGCTTGTGAAGGAGAAATTATCGGTATGCCTTCAAAACAATGTGAAATTAAAATTCTTGAAAAATATGAGCAAAACGAGTTGCCATATAAGCTTCACATTGGCATAGGACCTACAAAATCTGCCGACAGATTTGAATATTTTCTGGAGAAAGTAACAGAAATTGGAATCACAGAAATCACCCCTATTATTTGTAAAAACAGTGAGAGAAAGCGGTTGAATATGTCACGATGTGAGAAAATACTTCAAAGTGCCATGAAACAATCTCAAAGATTTTATCTCCCAAAATTAAATGAATTAAAAAGTTTAGATCAGTTCTTAAGTATTGATTTCAGTCAAACTGAAAAATTCATTGCGCATTGTGAAGACAGAGAGAAGTTTAGTTTTAAAGAGACTATTTCAGAGTCTAAAGATATTTTACTTTTGATTGGTCCGGAAGGAGATTTTAGTAAGACTGAAATAGACAATATATTAAAAAATAAATTCAGACCTGTAAGTCTTGGTGAGACCAGGCTGAGAACTGAAACTGCGGGTATTGTAGCAACTACCATTGTGGCCTTTGGTTAAAATAAATTATTAGATTTTATCTAAGACTTTTAATTACCGTACAAATTGTTTTATTATCTTTCAATTTTATAAACGACTGAAATGAAGAAATTTACAAGAATTAGTATTGGTATTATCATACTTCTTTTCCTTTTCTTTTATAGAATTATTTTTGACTCTCTTCCGGAAACTTCTTTTTGGCTATCAGAAGACATGATGGTTACAAGAAGGATTTTAAAGATTGTTTGTTCGTCCTGGATCTTGATTGAATTTATCAAAATTTTAAAAAATAGATTACTCGATAGATTCAATATTGAGACTGAAAATAATCTTCGTTACAGAAAATTACACACGCAGGTAAACCTGTTGGAAAAAGTAATTGTCTTTATAATCGTTGTCATTACTATTGGTCTGGTACTTATATCTGTAGAAAGTATTCGAGAAATAGGCGTTGGTGTGTTTGCATCGGCTGGAGTTGTAGGAATTATAGTTGGCTTATCTGCTCAGAAAATTGTGGGAGCTGTTTTAGCTGGTATTCAAATAGCGATTACACAACCTTTTAGAATTGACGATGCTGTAGTTGTAGAAGGCGAATGGGGTTGGATTGAAGAGGTGAATCTGACGTATGTGGTCATAAGGATATGGGACAAAAGACGATTGGTATTACCAAGTTCTTATTTTTTGGAAAAACCATTTCAAAATTGGACTAGAACCACTGCTGATATTATGGGAACTGTTTTTATTTACACAGATTACAATGTGCCCTTAGAAGAATTAAGACAGGAAATGACAAGACTTTTAGAGTCATCTGAATATTGGGATGGTAAAGTAAATGTGATACAAGTCACTGATGCTAAAGAAAACTACATGGAATTACGCTTACTCGTAAGTTCTAATAGTTCACCAAATGCCTGGGAGCTAAGGGTTTTTATTAGAGAAAAAATGATTGAATTTCTGCAAAAGAATTATCCTAACAGTTTTGCTAAAACACGTATCATAATGGAAAATAAAAAGGATGAATTTGAATGATCGCAATATATTTTACAGAATTACTTAAATTATACCAAAAATAAGCCACTCATTTTCAGTTCATATCCCTAATGGTCTATTTTTAACTTATGGAGAGGTTTAAAAAGAGATTAAAAAATTTAAGCGCATTTTTATTAGATGAAGCTCTTAAAGAAAAAATTGAAAAAGTAATTGTTTGGTCTGCAATCATCTTATTTATTCTTCACTTACTATTTATTGCAGTCGTAGATTCACATGTTTTAGAATCTTCTGTATTTAAAGATTTAACGATTAGTCCTATTTCGGCCATTTACACACCATTTTCAATCATTTTGATTTATGAGGTTTATCTCCTTGTGTATTATTTACCGAAATCAATTTCCAGTTACATAGGAAAGCAGTATGAAATTATAACTTTAATTTTAATTCGGAAAATATTTTATGACCTGTCAAAATTAGAGTTTTCTGAGGAATGGTTTTCAATTGAAGGAGACTTAAAATTTACCGTCGATATTCTGGCAACCTTAATACTTTTTGTTCTGATTTTTTTGTTTTACAAAATATACCAAAATAATAAGAGTCTCGAAAAGAAAAAAATGTCTCTTAAAACAAAAAAACACATTAATCTTAAAAAAGCTTTTGCTAGTATTTTAGTACCCATTGCAGCAATCTTGGCCGTTTATTCTTTGGTTTTCTGGATTTACGAAACCACAATAAATCCGATTCAGATAAGTGATTCTATCAAATCCATCAACAACATCTTTTTTGATGATTTCTTTAGTATACTTATTTTAACAGATGTCCTCTTATTGTTATTTTCATTACTTCAAACCGATGAGTTTAGTCGGGTGATTAGAAATTCAGGTTTCATAATATCTACAATTTTGATCAAATTGTCATTTTCAGCAGATGGAATCCTAAATGCTATTCTAATAGTTGCTGCTGTGAGTTTTGGTGTAATTCTGATTTACATCTATAGTTTGTATCAAAAGATTAATAAAAAAGAATTAGAAGAGATAGAATAATGTTTTTTTGATATTATTTCAGTGCTTTTATCGTTAACTTTGGACTGAAAACTATTGATTAGATGCAGGATTTTTTCAAATACATTTTTTGTGCTTTTATATTTATCAATTTGAAGGTGAATGCCCAGGAGCTAGCGGTTTTACAATATAAAGGCGGTGGAGATTGGTACAGTAATCCAACAGCACTTAAAAATTTAATTAATTTTAGTAATACTAATTTAAATACTAATCTTAACCCAAAAGCTTCAACCGTAAAACCTGACTCACCTGAATTATTTGACTATCCCTATGTTTACCTCACTGGTCATGGCAATGTATTTTTTTCTGATAAGGACGTTGAAAATCTTAGAAATTATCTCTTAAGTGGTGGTTTTTTACACGTAGATGATAATTATGGTATGGACAAGTACTTTAGAAAAGCCTTTAAAAAACTATTTCCTGATAAAGAATTAGAACCATTACCAGCTGACCATCCAATATTTAATCAAGAATTTGATTTCCCTGATGGAATACCAAAAATTCACGTTCACGACGGTAAACCACCTAAGCTTTTTGGAGTTTTTCACGAAGACAGACTAATTATGGTTTATTCTCACGAGAGTGATTTAGGAAACGGTTGGGAAGATAAAGAAGTCCACAACGATCCAGACGAAGTGAGACTTAAAGCCTTAAAAATGGGAGCTAACATCATTCAATATGTATTTACTAATTAGAATTACTAATGAAGCAAATCAATCATGATGACTTTATTTCCAATACTCATGATAAAGAAATAATTTTTATTTGCTGTTCTCTGCAATCACCTTCAAATCTAGGTAGTATTTGTAGAGTTGCCGAAGCTTTTGGTGTTTCAAAACTTTATATCCATGAAGAAAATTTATCTTTTTTGAACTTACCTAGATTCGTTAAAACCGCAAGACACAGCCATAGAAATATTACCAAAAGATCATTTACAAATTTGGAGCAATTGATAATCGAACTTAAGAAAAAACAAACTAAATGTATGGCCTTGGAATATTGTGATAAAAGCGAAAGTATTGTATCGCTCAAAGCAACAGGAAAAATCGCTCTGGTTGTTGGTAATGAAAAATATGGGATAGATAAAACTGTATTAGATATGGTAGATGGTGTTTTTCACATAGACATGTATGGTAAAAATAGCAGTATGAACGTTTCTCAAGCTTCTGCAATAGCTTTATATCAATTAGTTAATCATTGCAAATGAGCTTGAATTTATCCATTCTTTCACTAAAGGTGAAATCATTTATACAAGAACATAAAAAGGATAACATCCCCGATTTGATCTTAAAAGGAAGTCCTTTTGAAGACGCCACAATTCAAAATATTGCTCAACAAATTCATGGACTTAGGATCGCTGAACAAAAATTCCCCACTTTATTACAAAATGAAAATATTATCTATCCTCCAAAAATTAATTTGGAGCAGTCTTCTTCTGAAATCACAGCGAGTTATAAGTCTAAATTTATAAAAGAAAATGACAACATTCTTGATGTGACAGGAGGAATGGGCATTGATTGTCTTGCATTTTCAAACATTGCTAAAAGTGTGACTTACATAGACATTGAAGAAAACACTTGTCAATACGCAAAGCATAATTTTGAGGTGTTAAATAAGAATATTAAAGCCTTTAATGCTGATGGAATTGAATTTTTAAAACAACAAAATTTAAAATTTGATCTCATTTATTTAGACCCGGCTCGTAGAAATAAAAACAAATCAAAAGTATATCGATTAGAGGATTGCACGCCTAATGTTTTAGAGCACTTAGAATTCCTAAAATTTCGTGCGTCTAGAATTTTATTGAAAGTATCTCCTCTACTGGATATAAATTATTGTATCGAAACTTTACCCAACGTAGAAAGTCTACACATTGTTTCAGTTAAAAATGAAGTAAAAGAATTACTCATTTCAATCAATTTTGAAATCAATCAAGAAAACCCGGTAATAATTGCGACTAATCTTAAAAGTAGTCATCATATTTTTAAAGCTTTTTATTCAGATAAAGATACACTTCAAGATTTATCGCTTCCTCAAAAATATATTTATGAACCCAATGCGTCTTTGATGAAGATGGGATTTTTCGGTGAAATATGTAAAAGATTCAATTTGAAAGCTTTGCATGCTAATTCACATTTATTTACATCAGATGAACACATAGAGTTTCCCGGTAGAACATTTAATGTATTAGATATCATTTCTCCAAAAAAACAGCTTCTTAGAAAAATAATTAAGAATAATAAAGCAAATGTTGCTACCAGAAATTATCCCTTAAAACCACAAGACGTTAAAAAAAAGTATGGATTGATTGACGGTGGCTCGCTTTTTGTTTTCTTTACTACAAATCTTAAGAACGATAAGATTGTATTAATTTGTAACAAGATTATAGACTAAAGAATGAAAAATATTTTTTTGCTTTTGTTAACAGCTTTTTTCTGTAAAATGAATGCTCAATGTGAATATAGTTCAGTATTTATGAATAATTCAACTAAAAGCCTTTTCCTAAAATTAGAACCTGTTACCATCGATATTTACGAAACTCCTTTTAACGGTAGACTTATTTTAGCGACATTAATAAGGAATGGCGACATCTACTATATAGATTTCGAAATCACCAGAGATTCATCCGCTCAGGATCTTAAACCTCATTGTTTTGATGCCGGAGATAGTGTTGTATTTTCGTTATCAGACAATTCTGAAATTGAATTAGAACACATTCAAGACAGGATTTGTGGTATAAAACTTGAAAGACGCGATGATTTCGTAAGTGTAACTGATTATCTTAGAGTGATCGTAACGCCTGAAGCGAAAGAAAAATTAAAAGAAAATGAAATAATCTTAATTGACTTCAAAACCAAAAGTTATGATAAGAAGTTTGTTTTAAAAAGTGAACTGGAAGAGATATTTGAAGATGAAGTGTACTATTCAAATCCAACTGAATTTTTTTCTAAAAACATAGATTGTCTAATAAATCCAATTTTAGATTAAAATATATGCTCAAGTATAAGTTTATATTTTTTTTACTACTCGCAAGTCTTAATTCTTTTTCTCAATGCGATTATCAATCTATTCTTTACGACAATGCCACTAAAACCCTGTATATAAAATCGAATGCATTAACTTTAGAACTTTATGAAACACCTTACAATGGAAGATTCGTTCAGGCTTTTCTGGTAAGAAATGGGAATTCGTTTTTTATAGAATTAGAAATCACCAGAGATTCTGCATCACAGAACCTTAAACCTACTTGTTTTGAAAAAGGAGATAGAGTGAGTTTTTCTCTATCTAATAATGAGAACATCAGTTTAATTCAGGTAGAAGATAAGATATGCGGCATCAAAAATGAAGCCGCCGGAGATGGCTTTACAACTGTTACAGACTTTTTAAAAGTTGTAATTACGCAGGATGCTTTTGATAAACTCTCAAAAAATAAAGTAGTACTTATGAGAATAAATTCAAAAAACTACAATCAAACCTTTGTTTTAAAAAGTGAATTAGAGGAATTAATAAATAATGAGCTTGTGATCACTGATCCCTCTAGTTTTTTTATAGAAACCGTAGACTGTCTTGTAAAACCAAATTTTAAAAGATAAGTTATTTTGTTGGAGGTTGCGATGGCCTCACTTCTATTTTGCTTGGGAGTGTTCTGGGGTTGAGCTTAAACATATCAACAACTATTTCTCCAATATCTTCCGGTTGAATTTTCCAGGCATCCTCATCACTGGGTTCATTCCCATTAAAGTGAGTAGAAACAGAACCAGGCATTATGGTTGAAACATTTACGCCTTTCTGTCTTAAATCTAACATAACCGCCTGTGTAAATCCAGTCAGACCAAATTTACTGGCATTATAAGCTGCTCCACCAGCAAAGAAATTTGTACCGGCGAGGCTAGAAATACTTATAAAATAGCCTTGACTTTCAATAAGAGCCTCTACTGAAGCTTTTATAGTATTAAAAACACCTGTCAGATTGGTATCTATGACTTCATTCCATTGTTTGTGAGTTAAATCTAATATACTCCCGAAATGACCTAATCCAGCATTGGCTAACACATAATCGATTTTACCAAACTTGTCTAACGAAGCTTTAACCGCACCTTCAAGATCTTCAACATGTCTCACATCGGCTTTTAGTCCAAGACAGCTCACATCATATTTTTTTTCAATATGATTTGCTGCTTTTTCAGCATTTTCCTGATTTCTACTGGTCAAAATACTATGAACGCCCTCTTTGGCGAGACTTTCAGCCATACCTAAACCTATTCCTTTAGAACCTCCTGTAATAAATGCAACACTATCTTTCATACTTTTTATTTCAAAATTATAAACTGAGATTGCTTTGGGGTTTGGTTTATAAAAGATTTAACCCTAAATATCACATTCATTGAAGAACAATTATAATAAAGTATCTTTGTCTCAAAAAAGTAAATGACTGAAGATAAAATTGCCTTCTATTATTTTTACGATCTCATAAAGAAAAATACTGATTTTTCAGATCACTATGCCTTGATTGCAAATGCACTAATAAATAGTGTTTTAGTTGCTGTTTTTGCATTCATTTTATTTAAAATTCTAAGAGGTTTTGCACTAAAAGTGGTTAATAGAATTGCTGCCAAATCAAAGACCCATTTTGATGATCTTCTTGTACAAAACAAAACATTTATAAATCTATCTAATCTAATTGTTTTCTACATAGTTTCTGCGTTTACAGATGAGCTCTACGTAGATTTTGAAGGTTTTGAAAGTTTCATGAGCCATTCAATTCAAGTTTTACTGGTTGTTTTTACAATTTGGACCGTTCGAAGTTTTTTAAAAACAATAAGGGACTATTTAAAGCTTCTGGATAATTTTAAGGACAAACCAATTGATAGTTACATTCAAGTGGTGATGATTATCCTTTGGATGATTGGTATAATCATCATTTTTTCGATACTTACCGGAAAACCATTAATGAAATTCTTGGTCGGTCTTGGTACAATTTCAGCTGTACTACTGCTGGTTTTTAAAGATACCATATTAGGTTTTGTAGCTAGTATTCAAGTCGCGGCAAACGACACGGTACGAATTGGAGATTGGATTACGATGGAAAAATATGGTGCCGATGGAGATGTGTTTGAAATCAATTTGGCATCAGTAAAAGTTAGAAATTTCGATAATACCATAACAACCATTCCAACATATTACCTCATTTCAGATTCCTTTAAAAACTGGCGAGGCATGAGTCAGTCCGGTGGTCGTCGAATTAAACGAGCTATCGTGATTAAGTCAAACAGTATTAAATATCTTGAAGAGGACAAAATTGAAGAACTGAAGAAAATACAACTGATTTCAGATTATCTCAAAAACAGACAAGATGAAATAGAAAATCACAATCAATCTAACAAAATTGATAAATCTGTTTTGATCAATGGTAGAAATATGACAAACTTTGGCGTCTACAGAAAATATATTGATGTTTATCTGAATTCACATTCTGCTGTAAACAAAGAAATGACCATCATGATCAGGCAGTTGGCTCCTACTCCACAAGGTATCCCTTTAGAAATTTACTGTTTCAGCAAAGACAAAGTTTGGAAAAATTATGAATACATAATTGCTGATATTTTTGATCATATCATTGCTGCAGTGCCATACTTCGATCTTGAAATATTTGAATTGCCAAGTGGAAAAGATCTTAACGTTGCCAGTCTAAACTCAAGTAAAAGTTAAATTCTATATCACAAACTTATCATAGGATAAAAACTCAAATCTTTATTTTCTCCTTACTTTTGCAGTCTTAAATTGAGAATTATGCAAAAAACAGCGTTACATCAGATACATGTTGAACTAGGAGCTAAAATGGTTCCTTTTGCAGGTTTTGATATGCCTGTAAGTTACGAAGGCGTAAAAATTGAACACAAAAACGTAAGAGAAAAACTTGGCGTTTTTGATGTCTCTCATATGGGTGAATTTTTTGTTGAAGGACCACAGGCTATGGATTTGCTTCAATATGTAACTTCGAATGATGTATCAAAATTAGTTGATGGTCAAGCTCAATATACATGTCTTCCGAACGAAATGAACGGCATTGTAGACGACTTGATTCTCTACAGATTTAATGCTGAAAAATTCATGTTAGTGGTTAATGCATCAAATATCGAAAAAGATTGGGAATGGATTAATTCACACAATAAATTTGATGTAAATCTCACCAATGCCAGCGATCAGTATTCATTACTCGCCGTTCAGGGGCCAAAAGCTATTGAAGCGATGCAGAGTTTGACTGAAACAGATCTTTCAGCTATAAAATTTTATCATTTTAAACAAGATACTTTTGCAGGTCAAAGTGATGTTATAATTTCGGCAACTGGTTACACCGGTAGTGGCGGCTTTGAACTTTATATTAAAAATGAGTCTGCAGAAAAAGTTTGGAACCAAGTATTAGAAGCTGGTAAGGATTTTGGAATTATGCCAATCGGTTTGGCTGCACGAGATACTTTAAGGTTAGAAATGGGATATTGTTTGTATGGAAACGATATAGATGATACAACATCGCCTCTGGAAGCGAAATTAGGGTGGATCACTAAATTCAATAAAGAGTTTATTAACAAGGAGAACTTACTCCAGCAAAAAGAAAAAGGTGTGCCGCGCAAACTTGTAGCCATTGAATTGATTGAAAAAGGTATACCGCGTAAAGATTATCCAATCCTGGACGAAAACGAACAACCCATTGGGTTTGTAACTTCAGGTACGCAATCGCCTTTGCTGGACAAGGCTATTGGCTTAGGGTATGTAAAAACAGGTCACGATAGTATTGGTGAATCCATCTTGATATTGATTAGAAATAAGCATGTTCGTGCAAAAATTGTAAAACTCCCGTTTTATAAACTATAACGACCCAGATAATTTTTTAAAATAAAAAGATTTTGAGAATCTTAATTTTAGGAGCTAGTGGCTTTCTAGGGCAAGCTTTATTTAAAGAATTGAACCCATTCTTCGATGTCTTTGGAACTTATCATAACCAATATTCAAATTTTCAAAACAATAACAGATTTTTTGAATGGGATGTAGAAACAGAAGAGTTGTATCCTATGCTCCAAAGCATTAAGCCGGATTTAATTATCACCACTTTCAAAGGGGCTTTTCCTGCTCAAGTTGAAAGTTATAATGAATTAATAGCTTACACGGTTCGTAATAGAAAAAAAATTCTTTTCATATCCACATCGAATGTTTTTGACACCTTTATAAACTATCCTTCCTACGAATACGACAAAACGCTTTCCACTAGCGTTTATGGTAGATTTTTAATTAAAGTTGAAAATGCATTATTAAGATTACCTAACGATTATTATAACATTTTGCGATTGCCCATGGTGTTTGGCAGAACCTCACCAAGGTTGAAAGAAATTTTTACGTTATATGATTTAAATGAACCCATTGATGTATTTCCAAATGTGATTATCAACGCGACAACAGTCGATAAGTTTTCACAACAGGTGCATTATATCATCAACCAGAACTTGTCTGGCGTGTTTCATCTAGGATCTTCAGATGTGATTCATCATAAAGATTTGATTAAAGATATTTGTGACATCAATGAAATAGATGATCCTATTTTTAAGAATAATTATCAATCTAATCTGGATAGATATCTAGCTTTACTACCGAAACATAACAAACTTCCTAAAAATTATAATATCTTGATAGAAGATGTTGTTCAGGATTGTAAAATCTAAATTTTCTTCAGATAAATTTGTAATATGAATTCTATAAATGTCAAGTTTGATTCTGAAAAACGAGTTTTAAAAATTGATGATGGATCAAAGACCATTCATTTTATATTGCTTTTCATAGCTATGGTCAATGTCTTTTCAAATGGAATTCAGATCGTAGATAAGTGGGGTAACTTTGATTCTGTATTATTTTATATTTTCATTTTCTTGTTTATAACAATGTTAGGTTTCATGATTTTTTTCATTTTTTTCAATTCTAAATCAATTGAAATTCATTTTAACGATATAGTCTTTTATAGAGAGATTCCTTTTTTATGGACTAGGGTGAAATATTTCAAATTAAGAAATCGCAAGTTGAGATTAATAAACTTCAGAAATCAATCTGAAGACTATGTTGTATTACAAAACGGACTCAAAGCTTACCATATTACCATAAAGTCTTAATAAAATCTTTTATCGATTTACTACTCTTTTTTCCTTTAGTATTTTTGCATAAAAATATACCTAATGAAAAGAGTTGTAGTTGGGATGAGTGGCGGTGTAGATTCTAGCGTTACAGCATACTTGTGTAAACAACAAGGTTATGAAGTCATTGGCCTTTTTATGAAAAATTGGCATGACGATTCTGTAACTATTAGTGATGAATGCCCTTGGCTGGAAGACAGTAACGATGCCATGCTTGTCGCAGAAAAATTAGGAATTCCTTTTCAAACCGTTGATTTAAGTGAAGAATACAAAGAACGTATTGTAGACTATATGTTCAAAGAATACGAAGAAGGCCGAACCCCAAATCCCGATATACTCTGTAACCGTGAAATAAAATTCGATGTATTTCTAAAGATTGCAGAATCGTTAGGTGCAGATTACGTGGCAACGGGTCATTATTGCAGAAAGGATGAAATCGAAGTTGAAGGCAAAATAACTTACAAGTTATTAGCTGGGAAAGACAACAATAAAGATCAATCGTATTTTTTGTGTCAAATCAATCAGGAACAGTTGTCAAAAATATTATTTCCTGTTGGTGAATTGCAAAAATCTGAAGTTAGAGAAATCGCCATGGAGCAAGGTCTAACCACTGCAGAAAAAAAAGACTCTCAAGGCCTTTGCTTTATTGGAAAAGTAAAATTACCTGATTTCTTGCAACAACAACTTCAACCTAAAAAAGGAAAGGTTGTCGAAATTCCGAACGATTTTGAGGCCTATCAGAATGAAAGAATTCATGATGTTAATGGTTTAACAGAAAAATTTGTATACCAACCTAAAGACGGTATAGAAAAAGGAGAACATAATGGGGCTCATTTCTACACCAAAGGACAACGAAAAGGACTAAATATTGGCGGAACACCTGAACCATTGTTTGTCATTGAAACGGATGTAAAAACCAACACTATTTATGTAGGACAGGGAAAGGATCACCCAGGTTTGCATCGAAAAGGCTTAAAAGTGTTGAATAAGGATGTACATTGGTTAAGAGAAGACCTAAAAATGAATACAGGAGAAGAAACCGCCTACAAAGCCAGAATCAGATACCGACAACCTCTGGAAGAAGTGACTCTTTATCAAAAAGAAAAGGCTTTATATTTTATATTTAAAAATCCACAAACCGCGATTGCCGAAGGACAATTTGTAGCCTGGTATGATGGCGATGAGTTGATTGGATCTGGAGTAATTGGGTAATGTTTTAATGTAACAATTTAATAATTTATCAATGTACCAATGTTCTAATTTGTAAATGTGATATTGTGGTAATGTAACAATTTGATGATTTATAAATTTGAAAATTTGTTAATATAGTAATATTGCAATTTGATTATTCGATGATTTGAAAATTTGACAATTTGATAGTGCTTTGATTAAAAGTTTTAGTTTAAACCTCATAAACTCATAAACTACTAAACATATAAACTCATAAACTCTAATTAAATGTTCGAAAACAACAAAATCACACAACTTTTCAATATAAAATATCCTTTGATTCAGGCAGGTATGATTTGGGCTAGTGGCTGGAAATTAGCTTCAACTGTGAGTAATGCTGGTGGATTGGGCATAATTGGTGCAGGTTCTATGTATCCTGAAATTCTGGAAGAGCATATCACAAAATGCCAAAACGCAACGGATAAACCATTTGCCGTCAATGTCCCTATGCTCTATCCTGATATTGACAAAATCATAGACATAATTGTCGATAAGAAAGTGCCAATTGTTTTCACATCTGCTGGAAATCCTAAAACCTACACCAGTTTTTTAAAATCTAAAGGCATCAAAGTGGTTCATGTGGTGAGCAGTGTTAAGTTTGCTCTTAAAGCGCAAGACGCAGGTGTTGACGCCGTTGTAGCAGAAGGTTTTGAAGCCGGTGGACATAATGGTCGAGAAGAAACAACAACCTTTACCTTAATTCCAATGGTGAAAAAAGCTTTAAGTATTCCTCTTATTGCCGCTGGTGGAATTGGTAATGGACAAGCTATGCTTGCCGCCATGGTTTTGGGTGCTGATGCTGTTCAGGTGGGCACTCGTTTTGTCGCCAGTGAAGAAGCGTCTTCTCATATCAATTTTAAAAATAAAGTCATTGAAATTTCAGAAGGTGAAACTCAACTCACTCTGAAAGAATTAGCGCCCGTGCGCTTAATTAAAAATAAATTCTACAACGATGTTCAATCACTTTATCAAAAAGCACCAAGTACAGAAGATTTGAAAGAATTATTAGGAAGAGCAAGAGCAAAAAAAGGTATGTTTGAAGGTGATTTGGAGGAAGGAGAATTGGAAATAGGACAAATTTCCGGACTTATTAACGAGATTCTACCCGCTGAAACTATTGTCAATCAAATGATTTCTGAATATCAGGAAGCCTTAAATAAAATTTTTAAAAAATAAAATTCAAAACATGGGAATCATCAACAGATTAATGGGAAATGCCAGCGCAGTTTCTAAAGAGGACATCAAAGAAAAATACGATAAACTTCTAGCAAACAGCGAAACTGTAGATTTTGGCTTTAAATTGGTTAGAGACACTTTTATATTTACGAGTAAACGTCTTATTATTGTAGATGTTCAGGGTTTAACAGGTAGTAAAGTTGAATATTTATCATTGCCTTACAAAAACATATCCAGGTTTTCTTTGGAAACTTCAGGGACATTTGATCTTGATGCCGAATTAAAAATATGGATTTCAAGTGCGATTGAACCAACAGTCAGCAAAAAATTCAATAGGAAAGTAGATGTCTACGAAGTCCAAAAATATTTGGCAGACAAAACTGGTTAATCCCTTAATTCTTATTCGCGTTTAAGATTTTAACCTCAAGATTTGGGAGATATTGAATTATGAATAAGCCCTTATTCTCATAACTGGTGGACATGAAAGATTTTTTATATCCAAATCTATTCTCGTTGTATTCAGTTAATGGATTTAAAGCAGCTTCCGTATTCAAAACACCTTCATAAGCTAATCTCAATAAAATATCGTAGGTTAAATCATATCCTCTGATTGTATATCGCGTTGGAGCGTGTCCATTTTTTCTGATATACTTTTCTATCATAGGATTTGTCTCTAAAACATCATACTTAGATACGGCCACGTAAGTAAATTCTAAATTAGAAAGGGCTTGGTTATCAACTACAGTGTAGAAAGCTTTGTTTCTATCGGATGTCCACAATCTGGAGTCAAACTGTACAAAATCTTCTGGGTTTGACTGTTTCTTCTCATCAACATCTGCATTAGAAGAATCATTGTAAAATCCTTTTTTATAACGATTAAGTAAGTTCACTGCACTTTCTGATATTCCAATTTGATTAGTTTCTACAATTACCCAGTTTTCTTTGTCTTTTTCAAATAATCCTTCAATATCAGTAGCTTCCAGATAAGTCTTTTTAAGCTTCAAATGCTTTGCCTTAGGAAATGTATATTTAAACATATCATATTTGTCTGTTACAGTGCTATCCGTAATAAATATTAAATTTTCATTTTCTGTTCTTAAACTATCAATAAGGGTGATGAGCGTTTCTGTTTGAAGATTAATTTGGGGAATGGTATTTAAAATATTTGAAGGCGAATTTTCAAGCTTTGTCAACGGAAGAAAAATTGGAATCTGAGATTGTTTAAATTTATTCTTTATTTTTTTAACATTTGGATCAATTATTGGTCCGATGATGGCATCAGTATCTGAAAATGAATTTTGCATTAAAATCGATTCCATGACCGTTGGATTTCTTCTGGTATCAAACACTTTCAAATCTGTATAAATTCCTAAAGAACTCGCTTTTTTGATCGCTAATTTTACTCCTTCGTAGAAATCTATCGAAATATTGATTAAAGGAGCAGGACTTGAGCTGTCCTTTAGTATAACATTCTCTACATTTACACTATCCCCTTCAAATTGATTAAGCGTAAACGGTAAAAAAAGTGCTAATTTTTTATCATTAAAATTTTGAATCCTACTTTCTAAATCAACGATTTTTTTAGCTTGGTTAAGAGTTTCGATGGGTTCTGGTAATTTTATGATCATTCCAGCTTTAAGCCCTTCAATTCTAACAATAGGGTTGAGTCTATAGATGATGTCTTCACTTATTTTAAATTCCTTTGTCAGACTATACATCGTTTGCTTTCTTGGCACTTTATAAAATTGCAAATTCATATTCAGGTTGGCCAAATCAAAAGTTCCTTCTTTCTTCTGTTGTCTAACGATTTTTACAAGTTGACCTGACTGAACTTCAATTATACCATCATTCAGACTATCAAACTCCTTTGCTGAAATTCCATATTTTTCGACAATATCAGACTTTTTTTCATTAGGTAGAACAATATGTTTGAAGGCTGAAAAATTCGAGTTTTTTATACTTTCATTAAAATCTACATCCTGATATTCTTTAGGGAGTTTGTACGCTGGAATTTTAATGACTTCTCCTGCTTGCAATTCTTTTTCAAACAATTGTGGATTGAAGGCTTTTATATCTTCAATACTCACATTATAAGTTCTGGATATACTATAGAGTGTTTCTTTAGTTTTTACTCTATATCTTACGAAACTCAAATTGTCAGAATTAGTTTTCGGAATAACTATTTTTTGATTTTCAATAGATTTTACATTCTTTAAATCAGGATTAAACTTATACAATTCATCAATAGAAATAGCATATTCTGTCGCAATACTCTGCGGCGTGTCATTGGGCTGAACGTTATAAATAATATAATTCTGAGCATAAATACTCCCTGCAATTAAAAATATAACAATGTATAATCCTTGTTTAAAACTCATATTATTCCCATTCTATGGTTGATGGTGGTTTAGAACTGATATCGTAAACCACTCGGTTAACCCCTTTGACTTGATTAATGATATTATTAGATACTTTTTGTAAGAACTTGTAGGGCAAATCTACCCAGTCTGCTGTCATGCCATCTGTAGATTCTACAGCGCGTAAAGCTACAACTTTTTCGTAAGTTCTCTCGTCGCCCATGACACCAACTGAATGAACCGGTAAAAGCATGGCTCCAGCCTGCCAAACCTTGTCATATAGATCCCAATCTCTCAAAGCTTGAATAAAAATATGATCGACTTGCTGAAGAATATCTACTTTTTCAGGTGTGACATCTTCAAGTATTCTTATGGCTAAACCTGGACCAGGAAACGGATGCCTTCCTAATAATATTGGAGAAATACCAAGCTCCTTCCCTACTCGTCTTACTTCATCTTTAAATAGCATTCTTAGTGGCTCTACAACTTTCAATTTCATAAAATCTGGTAATCCACCAACGTTGTGATGCGATTTTATGGTTACTGAAGGTCCATTGACGGATACAGATTCAATCACATCAGGATAGATGGTACCTTGTGCTAAAAACGTTACATTATCAATACTATGGGCTTCATCATCAAACACTTCTATAAAGGCATTACCAATTTTCTTTCGTTTTTGCTCAGGGTCTTTGATACCTTTCAAGGCTGAGTAAAATCGTTCAGAAGCATCTACTCCTTTCACGTTCAGTCCCATGCCTTTGTATTGGTCTAAGACATCTTCAAATTCATACTTACGTAAAAGACCATTATTAACAAATATGCAGTATAGATTGTCACCGATAGCTTTGTTGAGTAAAACTGCTGCAACAGTTGAATCTACGCCACCACTTAAGCCTAAAACTACTTTTTCATCTCCGACAGTTTTTTTGAGACCTTCAACTGTCAAATCCACAAACTTAGCCGGAGTCCAATCTTGAGGTACTTTTGCTATTCTCACTAAAAAGTTTTCTAAAAGCTTTAAACCATCTGTGGTATGATAGACTTCCGGATGAAATTGGATTCCGTAAGTTTCTTCATTATCAAACTGAAAAGCCGCCATTTCTACATCTTCCGTTGAGGCAATTCGATGAATATGCTCTGGAAGTGACTTAATGGAGTCACTGTGAGACATCCAAACTTGTGATCCTGTATGAATAC